>MDSY01051067.1_pt1 | contig 23288 bp, 37 predicted proteins | sample 811131 | NCBI WGS metagenome assembly MDSY01 (sample SAMN05326643, study PRJNA326480) | marine metagenome | isolation source: seawater | place: Atlantic Ocean: South West | collected 2010 | reverse complement strand
TCCTCTCAGACCAGCTACTGATCGAAGCCTTGGTAAGCCGTTACCTCACCAACAAGCTAATCAGAAATAAGCCCCTCTTAAAGTGATAAATCTTTCCTTTTAAATTCTTATGAAAATAAAAGTGTATTTGGTATTAGCTTTCCTTTCAAAAAGTTATCCCAAGCTTTAAGGCAGGTTACTTATTTATTACTCACCCGTTTGCCACTAATCAGCGAAAAATCCACCGAAGCTTCATTTTCAAGATTCGTTCGACTTGCATGTGTTAAGCACGCCACCAGCGTTAATCCTGAGCCAGGATCAAACTCTCAGTTTATTAAAAAAATTAACATAAAAAAACCCACACATTTAGGTTTGTTATTCAAATATCAAAGAACTTTTTAAAAGCTTGTAGATACTACACTACATTCAGAGTAATTGCAATAATTAAATTAAACTTTTCTTACAAATCGAACACCGTCAACTTTATTTATACACTCTATAAGTGAAGTTGAGGGTTCTTGATCGATGTCTATAATCGTATAGGCTAATGATTCTCTACTTTTATTCACCATTTCCGTGATATTTATAGAATCTTCAAATAACTGCAAAATTTGGCCAATCATGTTTGGCTTATTATCATGAAAAATAGTCAATCGATGGTTACTCGTTCTTTCAAGACTGCATTCAGGAAAATTTACTGAGTTAACTATGTTTCCATTAATCATAAAATCGTTAATCTGATCGGCAACCATAATAGCACAGTTATCTTCAGCTTCTTCCGTAGAGGCGCCTAAATGAGGTAATCCAATTACATTAGGCAATGATAATAACTTGTTATTAGGAAAATCCGTAACGAGCTTTTTTATTTTTTCAGATTCTAAGGCTCTTTCAATATCTTCTTGAACCATAATTTCTGGCCTAGCAAAGTTTAATAAAATGACATCTTTTTTTAACATTTCTATTTTTTCTGAATTAAAAAAGCCTTTTGTTGAATCATTCAAAGGCATATGAAAACTTAGAAAATCAACTTTTGAAAGAATCTCTTTTAGACTTTTGGCTTGTTTAACTCTACTTGATAGCCCCCACGCTCTATTAATAGATATATAAGGATCAAATCCATATACATCCAGTCCTAATTTAATAGCATCATTGGCAACCAGTACTCCTATTGCTCCAAGACCAATAATACCAAGTTTTTTTCCTTGAACCTCAAATCCTTTAAACTTTGATTTGTTAGCCTCAACTTCTGCGCTAATATCACACTTTTTTGACATCAAACTATTTACATATGTCAAACCACTATAAATATTTCTAGAAGCTAAAAATAAACCAGATAAAACTAACTCCTTAACGGCATTTGCATTTGCTCCTGGAGAATTAAAAACAACGATGCCTTTTTCAGTACACTGATCAACAGGTATGTTGTTAGTACCTGCGCCAGCTCTACCAATTGCTTTAATATTTGTATCAAACTTATAATCATGAAGCTTATGACTTCTTAATAAAATTACGTCAGCATTACTATTTTTATCATCACTAGAGATAATGCTAACCCCTGATTGAGAAAGAATATCAAGGCCTTTTTTAGAAATTTTATTAAAAACCTTAACGTTATACATAAACTTATCTCTTTCTGTATTGAGGAGCTTTTCTTGCACGTCTTAAACCATATTTCTTACGCTCTTTAACACGTGGATCTCTGGTTAAGCATCCATTTTCTTTTAAGGTTTGTCTATAGTGAGCATCAATATGAAGAAGCGCTCTGCTAATACCTAATAAACTTGCTCCAACTTGAGCAACTTTTCCACCGCCAAGAACAGAAATCTTAAGATCATATTTTTTTGATAAGCCTAAATAGTCTAATGGCTTAAGCATATCACTAATATCTAATTCTGAACCAAAGTAATATGTTGGCTCAAGATTATTAACAGAAATCTTACCTTTACCCTCAAACAGCCATACTTTAGCTATAGCACATTTTCGCTTACCAGTTCCATAGAAAAATTTAGTTGGAACCTTTAATTTAACTTCATTTTTAGTATTATTATTTTTTGACATTAGCAGATAATCTCCTTTAGTATTTAAGTTCCAAATTTTGTGGTTGTTGAGCCTCATGAGAATGAGATTCACCCTTAAACACTTTTAGCTTAGTTAACATTTGACGACCAAGTTTACCCTTGGGAAGCATTCCTTTAACAGCAGCTGTAATAATAAACTCAGGTTTTTTTTCAAGCATAGCTTTATAAGGTGTTTCTTTTAATCCACCGGGATATCCACTATGTTGATAATACATCTTTTGGTCTTCTTTTTTACCTTTTAAAATTATTTTTTCAGCATTATAAACAACAATAAAATCCCCAACATCTACTGAAGGAGTATATAGAACTGAATTCTTTCCCATTAAACGTTTTGCAATAAGAGAAGCTAACCTTCCTAGAACATGTCCTTCTGCGTTGATAGCATACCAATTAGGATTAACATTTTTTTTGTTAGTATATTTAATTGTTTGTTTTTTCATCATTAATGTCCTTAATACCAAATTTTATTTAAATAAAGACCTGCTGCTGGAGCTGGTTTAAAATTAAATATTCGCTTGTTTTGAACAATTAGATTTTTAAAATCATTGGGCTGAAGCTTATTAGGATTTTTTAAAACTTCAAAAATTGCACCCATAATATTTCGTATCATTCTGTACAAAAAAGCATTACCTTCAATAGTAACCTTGTTAAGGATAATGCTTTTCTTTGAATCTGTTAATACTTTATATGAAAATTTATTAAAATCAACACTAATAATTTCTCTAACTGTAGACTTTGCAGATGATCCCGACTTTTGAAAAACAGCAAAATCATGAATACCAAGTAAGCAATCTAAACATGTTTTAATATCAATAGGATTAAAATCATAACTGATTACACTGACATATTTTTTTAAATAAACAGGAATTGAATTATTAGAAAAAATATAAATATATTGACGCTTACGAGCAGATCTACGTGAATCAAATGTTGATTCTGCTATCTTTATTGATTCAACTCTAATGCCATGTGAATACTCATTAATATGATTTATTACAATGTTAAGGTTTAAATTATAACACGAATAAAAATTAACAGTTTGAGATACCGCATGTACACCGGTATCCGTTCTACCAGCAAATATTAATTTTTCAAGGTCCTTAAAAAAATATAATAAATATTTTTTTAATACAGATTCAACTGTAATTTTATTAGGCTGAAGTTGAGATCCTGAAAACTTAGATCCATCGTACGATATCTCTAGTACGTAGTTAAAACGCTCAATTAGATCAGCTCTAACAAGGACATTTCAGCAGCATCACCCTTCCTGAGACCACACTTAATAATTTTTGTATATCCACCGTTACGACTTTGATACGTTTTTGCTAAATCAAAAATCATTTTAACAAAACGTTTATTATTAATAACTTTGAAAATATGTCTTCTATTAAACACGGTATCAGTTTTTGCAATTGTAATTAAACGTTCTGCCATTTTACTTGCTTCCTTAGCGCGAGTTGACGTTGTTTTAATTTTACGTTTTTCAAGAAGATGCTGAACAAGTCCTTTTATTAGGGCAAGCCTCTGATCAGTAGGGAGATTTAACTTCTTGTTACCATTTTTATGTTTCATTCTTCTTCTATCTCACCTTTTAAAGCTAAGTTATATTGTTTTAATCTCATATTAATCTCATCAGCACTTTTTTTACCGAAGTTTTTAATCTGCACCAATTCTGACATATCTTTTTCTAAAAGTTGTTCAACTTTGTCAATACCTGCACGTTTTAAACAATTTGATGATCTAGCTGATAACTCTAATTCATCAACAGACATATTAAGAATTGTTTGAACCTTTAGATCTTCTAACTCTTTTTCTTCAGAATTATCAATTTCTGGCTCTTCGTTAATTCTATTAAATATCTCTAAATGCTCAGATATTATAGTTACTGCTTTATTAATAGCATCATCTGGCTTAACAACACCATTTGTAAGAACATTAAGAGTAAGTTTATCATGATCGAGTTCTTTTCCAACTCGTATCATTTCAACATCATGGTTAACTTTTAATATAGGCGAGAAAGACGTATCTGTTGCAATGTAGTTAACATCTTTATCCTCATTATTTTGAAGTTGGGAATCTTGATATCCAATCCCACTACCTATGAACACTTTAATAGATACATTGGCCTTATCCGTAACTTGAAATAGATAATGATTCTTGTTAAGAATTTCAATTCCTGTAGAGCACTTAATATCTGCAGCAGTAACTTTTTTCTTAGAATTAACAGAAATTTCTACCTCTGCTTCGTCCTCAGTCATTTTTTTGAAGATCACACCTTTTAAATTACAAATTATTTCCAAAACATCTTCTACTACATTTGGAATTGTAGAGAATTCATGTGATACACCCTCTATTTTAACACCTAGTACTCCGTGTCCTCCTAAAGAAGACAACAAAACTCTTCTTAAAGAGTTCCCTAAAGTAACACCCAAACCTTTATCAAGAGGCTGAATAGTAAAATTACCTTCAGACTTACTAACTTCCTCGTATTTAACCCATGCTTTAGTTGACAATTTAATTCCTCCTATACTCGTCTTCGTTTTCTAGGTCTGCACCCATTATGAGGTATTGGAGTAACATCCTTAATCGACTCCACATCCAAACCAGCAGATTGCAACGCTCTAATTGCAGTTTCCCTACCAGATCCAGGACCCTTAACATAAACTTTAACTCGCTTCATACCAACAGATTCAACAGCTTTTTTTGCAGCTGCTTCACTAGCTAATTGAGCTGCAAAAGGAGTCCCCTTCTTAGTACCTTTGAAACCTACCATTCCTGTGGAGAACCATGATATAACATTTCCTTTGTCATCAGCAATTGTAATTATAGTATTATTGAAGGTAGATTTAATATGTGCTACACCTACCTCGACATGCTTCTTCTGTTTTTTCTTTTTAACCTTCATAATAAATTCTCCAGTTTATTTGGTAACTTTTTTCTTACCAGCGATGGCAATTCTTTTACCTCGTTTCGTACGAGCATTTGTATGTGTCCGCTGTCCTCTTGATGGCAACTTTCTCTTATGTCGAAAACCTCTGTATGAACCAATTTCACCCAACCGTCTAATATTTTGACTAACCTGTCGTCTTAAATCACCTTCAAGAATGTAAGATTGTAATTCATTTCTTAGCTGTACTATTTGAGATTCAACCAACTCTTTTACACGTACATTTTCATCAATCTTTAACTTTTTCAAGATATCTTGAGATGTTTTTAAACCTATTCCTTGGATATAAGTTAATGCAATAACAATCCTCTTATCTTTTTTTAAATCTACGCCAACTAACCTAGCCATAATTAACCTTGCCTTTGTTTATGTTTTGGAATTTCACAAATTACTCTAACAATTCCATTTCTACGGATTACTTTACATTTTTTACACATTTTTTTTACAGAAGCTCTAACTTTCATATTCTTTACTCATTAAATTGTTTTTTTTATATATAGGGTTAGAATTATAATCAATCATAGTTAATTTGTTAAGTATTATTTTTTAATACAGAATAAATACGATTAAAAACATCATCAACAGAGCTATCACCATTAACGATACTAAGGTTTTCTTGGTAATACGTTAATAATGGATCAATTTCTCTTTTATATGTAATTAATCTATTTTTGATAACGTCTATAGAGTCATCAGATCGATTACGATCAAGAAGACGTTGAATCAAAATATCATCATTAACTTCTAAAGAGATAACTTTAATATTAATATTTGAATCGCTATATAATGAGGCAAGAAATTTAGCTTGATCAATGGTCCTTGGAAATCCATCTAATATAGCACCAAATGGTTTTTTTAAATCAGGTTTATTTTCAGCAAACATTTCATTAATAATCTCATCAGGGACAAGATCTCCACGATCTAAAAAGGATTTCATTTTAGTACCAAGATTTGTACCTAATGTTATATGATTACGAACAATATCACCCATACAAACTGTGCTAATTTGTAACTTTCTAGAAAGTTTATCTGTTTGAGTCCCTTTACCTGATCCTGGTGCGCCGAGTAGTATAATCATAATATCACTTTAATGAATCGTATTGCTGAGAAATAACAAGTGTATCGACCTGCTTAACTAAATCCATAGCAACCCCAACCAATATAAGTAAAGCAGTACCACCTAAGCCCATAAAACTAGTAATTTGAGTAGCATTAGCAGTTACAATGGGTATTAAAGCAACAATAGCCAAGAAAACAGCACCAATAAATGTTAATGTAGTAATTATCTTTTCTAAATATTCAACAGTAGACTTGCCAGGTCGTACACCAGTAATAAACCCGCCATGCTTTCTAATATTTTCAGCAAGATCTTCAGGATTAAACGTAATAGCAGTATAAAAGTACGTGAAGAAAAAGATTAAAACGCAAAAAAACAAATTATATAATACACCATCATATTGATAATATGTATTAAAAAACAAACTAATTGGTTCATATGTTATATACTGAATAAATAGCAAAGGAAACTGAAGTACAGCAGATGCAAATATAATAGGCATAACGCCACCCTGAATTAAACGAAGCGGTATATATGTACTTTGTGCGCCATAAATTTTTCTACCTACAACTCGCTTAGCATATTGAACTGGAATCTTCCTTTCTGCCTCTTGCACATACACGATAGCAGCTATCATAACAATAAACATGAATACCAAAATTCCAACGCCAATTAAACTAGCACCACTTTGTAACAATAAAATTGTATTAGATATATACATTGGCATTTGAGCAATGATACCAATGAAAATTAAAACCGAAGCACCATTACCAATTCCATTCTCACTAATAAGTTCACCAAACCACATAACAAGCGCTGCTCCAGCTGTTAAGCAAGCTACTGAATAACATAAAAAGAAAATAAAATTGATATCATCCAATAAAAACCCTTTAAAAGAAAGCGTCATAACAAAAGCTTGAACAATCGATAATATGACAGCTAAATAACGAGTATATTGGGCAACTTGTTTTCTACCAGCTTCTCCTTCCTCCGCAATCTCCTTTAGACTTGGCCATATTACCATTAATAATTGCATAATAATGGAAGCATTAATATATGGTAATATACCAAGAGCAAAAACAGAAAATCTACTTAAGGCTCCTCCCGAGAACAAATTAACAAAACCAAGGACATTATTGTTGTTAAACAACTCACTAATTTGACTTATATTGACGCCAGGTATTGGAATGTGTGAACCTAATCTATAAATAAATAGAATAATTAATGAATATAATACTTTATCTCTTATTTCTTTTATGTTTATTATATTCGCTAAAAAATTCATTTTTGAGGTTGATTAAAAAGAACATCTCCATTCAGTTTTTTAATATTATCAACAGCAGACCGAGATGCTTTATCAACAGTAATAGTAAGCTTCTTTGTAAGTTTTCCGTTACCAAGAAGTTTAACTTTATGTTTTCCTGATACTAAATTATTATCTACAAGAGAATTAATATCGATACTATCTCCATCATTATAAAATAATTCTAAACTACTTAAATTGACTATATCATATACTGTTTTAAATTTATTGTTAAATCCATTAGATTTTGGTAAACGTCTATATAATGGTGTTTGACCACCTTCAAATCCAGCACGTCTGGAATAACCTGATCTAGACTTTTGCCCCTTATGTCCACGACCACTCTCACCACCATGACCGGAAGCATTACCACGACCACGTCGGATTTTATTTTTTTTCTCTTTGTTTTTTAATAAAGCAATAGCCATCACTTAACATCCTTTTTAGTTACAACTTGGTAATCAGTATTTATTTGAACATTTCGCTCTTTTTCTTCAATACTCTTAACTTTACATTTTTTTAAGGCATCAATAGCTGCTAATGCCATATTAATAGGATTTCTAGAACCAAGTGATTTTCCTACAACGTTTTTAACACCAAGACTCTCAAGAATTATTCGTAATGCTCCACCAGCAATTACACCAGTACCTTCTTTTGCAGGCTTAATAATAACTCTAGAAGCACCAGCTTTACCCTCAACAACATGTGGAATAGTTTCTTTAAAAATATTAATAGTTATAAAGTTTTTCTTTGCTTTTTCGATAGCTTTTTTGATAGCTGTTGGAACTTCTTTTGATTTACCTAAACCTAAACCTACACTACCTTGTTTATCTCCACAAACAACAAAGGCTCTAAAAGCTAATCTCTTACCACCCTTTACAACCTTATTAACTCTATTAATCTTAACAACTTTTTCTTCAATCTGATTTTCTTTTTCAATGTCTAAACTAACTTGCTTCACAATTATTCTCCTAACTAAATAATAAGACCATTTTCACGAGCAGACTCGCATAGAACTTTTAACCTTCCAATATATCTTAATTTACCACGATCCAAATATACAGAATCAATTTTTTTAGCTTTTGCTTTTTTTGCTAGATCTACACCAACTAATTTAGCTTGTTCAATACCTTTTTTTAGATCCGATTTTAAAGAGGAAGAAGAAACAAGCGTTACATTATTTTTATCATCTATTACTTGAGCATAAATATGCTGATTAGATTTTTTTACAGACAAACGAAGACGAGAACTTGATAATCGTTGGATCTTTTTTGATAATTTAGTTTTATTTTTTGACATATTTCACCTATTTAACACTTTTTCCTTGCTTTTTCTTAATTGATTCACCTTCAAAGAAAATACCTTTTCCTTTGTATGAATCTTTTTTTCTTAAACGCTTTATTTCTGCGCAAACTTGACCAACAATCTGATTATCAATACCAGATACAGTAAATTTATTCTGACCTTCAACATTAAACTCTATCCCATTTGGAGCCTTAAATAGTACAGGATGTGAATAACCTAAAGAAAACTCTAAGTTATTACCTTTTTTTTGCACACGATAACCGATACCCTGCAAAAACATATTTTTTAAATAACCCGAAGTTACTCCTATAACGGCATTATATATAAGAGAACGCAATAATCCATGATTAGCACGAGTTTCTTTTTGATCATTATCACGACTTACAGTTAACACAGAATCAACAACTTTAATATTAATACCCGATAACTGCTTAATAGTTAATTTTCCTTTTTTTCCTTCAATAACAATTAAATTATCTTGCTCAGATACTTTAACATCATTTAATTCAACCGGCTTATTTCCAATTCTTGACATAATTTAACTCCTACCACGCAACCCCAATTAATTCACCGCCAACATTTTTAAGTCGAGCTTCCTTACCGGATATCAATCCCTTAGAAGTACTAACAAAAGAAATACCGAAACCATTCATTACTTTTGGAATATTTGATTTATCAATGTAAATCCTTTTACTTGGCTTAGAAACTCTCTCAAGCTTTGAAATTATAGGCTGACCATTCTTTTTATATTTAAGTATTACTTTAATTGTTTTTTTAGATAAGGTATCGCCATAAACATCGAAAGAAGTAATAAAGCCATTATCCTTAAGTATTTGAGCAATTCTAAACTTAACAGTTGAATAAGGTATCAATACTGAATCATGGGATTCCTTTAGACTATTTCTAATTCTTGTAAACATATCAGCAATTACATCATTATACATTATCTCTACTCCTACCTACCAAGATGATTTTTTAACGCCAGGAAGTTGACCTGCCACGGATAAGGTTCTAAAACAAATTCTACAAATTGCAAAAAAAGAAATATATCCACGAGGCCGTCCACATATATTACATCTGTTACGGTGTTTGACTGTATTCTTTTTAAGTTTATTATTTTCTATTTTTGATTTTTTTGCCATTACAATTCCTTATCTTAATTTTTCCTAAAAGGCATTCCTAATAAAGCAAGCAACTCTCTTGCTTGAACATCTGTAGTTCCAGACGACGTTACAAAGGATATATCAAAACCTCTTAATTTATCAATATCTCCAGTAACTTCAGGGAATATAGAATCTTCTTTAATGCCTAAAGTATAATTACCTCTTCCATCAAAAGAATTAACTGGAATACCACGAAAATCCCTTATTTTTGGAAGCACAATATTTATCAACTTATTTAAAAAATCATACATTCTTGTCGATCTTAATGTAACCTTACATCCGATAACCTGATCCTTTCTAATTTTAAAATTAGAAATAGCATCCTTAGCTTTTCTAAGAACAGGCTTTTGACCCGTTATAGCTATAAACTGCTCTACAGTAATATTTAAAGCTTTGTTGTTAACAACAACTTCTCCAAGACCACGATTAATTACAATTTTTTCAAGCTTTGGAATTTGATGAATATTTTTAAAATCAAATTTATCTTGTAATTTTGATTTTATTTCTTCGTTATATTTTTGTTTTAAATTACTCATATTCTACACCACTTAAATTTCAATTTCGGAAGTTTTTAAAACTCTAACTTTTTTTTCTTTTGATAAAGATATTTTTATTCGAGAACCTTTTTTTAATTTTTCATCGTAATGCATTATATTAGACCAATGCAGTTTTTTAGATAGCTGTTTAATGCCACCCTGTTGATTTTGATTAGGCTTTAAATGCTTTGTTGCAAAGTAACAATTATCAAGCAAAACCATTTTTAATTTAGGAAATACTTTTGTAATCTTACTTACTTTTCCTTTATCTTTTCCCTTACTAACAATTATTTTATCATCTTTTTTAAACTTATTCATTTGTAATCTCCATACTAAATAACATCATTGGCAAGTGAAATAATTTTCATATAATTACCATCTCTTAATTCTCTAGGAATAGGACCTGAAATACGGGTACCTTTAGGATTTCCATCTTTTTCAACTATAACGGCAGCATTACCATCAAAACGAAGAATTGTACCATCAGAACGAGAAATTCTCATTTTAGTTCTTACAACAACCGCTAAAACAATTTCACCTTTCTTTATTGAAGATTGAGGAGATGCCTTTTTAACAGAACATACAATTAATTCACCTACAGACGCATAACGCTTTCTAGATCCACCTAAAACCTTAATACATAATAACTTTTTAGCTCCGGAATTATCAGCTACCTCTAGTTCACTTTCTACCTGAATCATTGCGGTACCTCAGAGATTTTTTTTAGAAATACAAATGACTTTCGTTTACTAATAGGTCTAGTTGATTTAATTAAAACCTTATCCCCAATGGAGAGTTTGCTAGTATCAAGATCAGAAGAAGATATATGTACTAAATACTTTTTAGTTCTTTTTAAATACTTTTTGTATTTAGGGTGCTTTTTAATGCCCTCTACCTCAACACGAATAGTGTTATCCCCAGATTTATTAATATACTTAGCAAGTAATTTTTTTTCAATTTTTTCCATATCTTTTTTATTGCATATTTATTTTCGTAAATAATTGTGCAATCTCCTTCTTTTTACTTTTTATTAATCTCTTATTTTTTTCCTTATCCAGGAATATTTGCATTTTAATGTTATTCAACTCGACTTTTTTTTGTTGAATTTCTTTGATCAATTCATCTGTGGTTGTATCGCTCATATTGAATCTCTCTGAATAAATTTTGTTTTTACAGGCAATTTGTGGGAAGCTAATCTGAATGCCTCCTTAGCAACATCAGTATCTACACCACTAATCTCAAAAAGCATAGTACCTACTTTAACTGGTGCAACCCAATATTCTGGCATTCCTTTTCCTTTTCCCATACGAGTTTCAGCTGGTAATTTTGTCACAACTTTATCAGGAAATATTCTAATCCAGACCTTACCTGCACGCTTAATATACCTAGTAAATGCACGCCTAGCAGCCTCAATTTGCCTACTAGAAATAAAATCTGTACTAAGAGATTGCAAACCAAAATCACCAAAAACGATCGTATTGTTAGAGTTAGCTTTTCCTCTATTTCTGCCTCTTTGAGTTTTTCTATATTTAGTTTTTTTAGGACTTAACATCTTCTACCAACTTACCTTTATTTTTTTTAATAACATCACCTTTATAAAGCCAAACTTTAACACCTATCTTACCATAAGTTGTTAAAGCTTCATTGAAAGAGTAATCAATATTTGCTCTAAGGGTATGCAATGGCACCTTTCCTTCTTTGTACCATTCACATCTAGCTATTTCAATTCCAGCTAAACGTCCTGAGCATGAAACTTTAACACCATTTACTCCAGATTTCAAACATTTTTGCATTGCACTTTTCATTGCTCTTCTAAAAGGTATACGTTTTTCAATCTGTCCACAAATCCATGCAGCAATAAGAGAAGCTGTTGCATCAGGAGATTTATTTTCTACAATATTAATAACTAAGTTTTTTTGATTAATTAACTTACTTAATTGTTCATTTACTATTTCGAGATCAATACCAGTTTTACCAAAGATAATACCAGGTCTTGCGCATATCACATTAACTTCAAGTTGATCTGATTTTCTAAGTATATTTATAGATGAAATACCAGCACGTGACAACTCAGATTTAAGAAAGTTACGAATTTTAAAGTCTTCTAATAATTTATCAGAATAATTATAGAAATCGTACCAGGTACTATCCCAGTCATCTGTTATACCTAGGCGTAATGCTTTTGGATTAGCTTTTTGTCCCATTCTTATCTCCTACATTCTCTGATTTTGATTGCTTTGAAGCTACAATATTATTTGATTTTTTGTTAAGTCCAATTTTGATATGACAAGAACGCTTAAGGATTGTAAAAGCTCTACCTCTAGCTCTAGCTTTAAACCGTTTAAGAGATTTACTCTCATCAACTATAATAGTATCAACGAATAATTCATTCTCTAAAATGCTCCCTTTACTAAGAGCATTATGAAGTGCTGAATGTAAGGATTTATAAACAAATGTAGCAGCCTTCTGAGGTTGTACCTTAAGCACTTTTAAGGCATCTACAACATTCATCCCTCTAATAATGTCAGCAACTTTTCTAGTTTTAAAAGGACTTATTCTCAAAAATTTAGATTCACAGTAAGCTATATAATTTTCTTTCTTCATTATTTTTTACCTTTTTCATGGGATCTAAAGGTTCGTGTTGGTACAAACTCGCCCAACTTATGACCAACCATACCTTCTTGGATAAAAATTGGAACATGCTTTCTACCATTATGAACTGAAATATTTAAGCCAATCATTTCAGGTATAATGACAGAACGACGTGACCATGTTTTAATTAATTTGTTACTCTTCGATTGTTTCGCTAACAGTACTTTATCTTCTAAATGCTTATCGACAAAAGGACCTTTTTTAGTTGATCTGCTCATTACGTTCTCTTCCTTATAATATATTTTTTAGAATGCTTTTTTTTGTTTCTTGTTTTATATCCAAGAGCTGGTTTTCCCCAAGGTGTTCTTGGAGAAGCATGGCCAACTGGAGCTCTTCCTTCACCACCACCATGCGGATGATCACAAGCATTCATAACAGATCCACGAACCTTAGGTCTTCTACCTATCCAGCGAGATGCTCCGGCCTTACCTTTTACAGTATTTCTATTATCAGTATTTCCAATTTGGCCAATAGTAGCTAAGCAATTATTATGAATAAGACGAACTTCTCCAGAAGGAAGCTTAATTGTCACATAATTCTCTTGACGACCCATGATAGTTGCATAACAACCCGCAGAACGCACAAGCTTAGCACCGCCTTTAGCTTTTAATTCAATATTATGGATAAGAGATCCAATTGGTATTAAATTTATTGGCAATGTATTTCCGGCTTTAATTTCAGCCTTTGATGAACTAACTATTACATCACCAACTTTAGATTTAAGAGGTGCAACTATGTAAGCTTTTTCACCATCTTTATAATAAATTAAAGCAATGTTAGCAGATCGATTTGGGTCGTATTCAATATTCATAATAGTAGCTGGAATATCAAACTTAAGACGTTTAAAATCTATAATTCTATATTTTCGTCTATTACCCCCTCCACGACAGCGCAATGTAACTTTCCCCTGATTGTTACGACCAGCCTTCAAATTAAGTGGTTTAACTAGAGACTTTTCACTACTTAATGAGGTTACCTCATCATACTGGTTTATTTGTCGTTGACGAAATCCAGGTGTATTTGGCTTATATTTTTTTGTTCCCATTTTAATAATTCCTTAAAATAATTCTTTTATTTTATCAATATTTTTGTCTGATTTGAATGTTACTATAATTTTCTTAAATGACTTAGTTGAACCAGGATACTTTCCCCGTCTGACTTTTTTTGATTTTTTATTAACGGTTTTAATTGAGTCAATGGAAACATCATATTTCTTTTTAAGGTAATTTGAAATATCTATCTTATTAACATCCATAGATGTTAAAAAAACATATTTGTTCATAGACATTTGATCAGATGTTTTCTCGGTAATATAAGGCTTTAAAATAATATTATCCATTTTGATTTCCTTTTTCAAATTTCGCAAAACTATTCTCTGTGAACAGGATACATTCAGAGGTAAGAAGCATTTCTGGCTCAAAATATTCAACAAAATCAATATATAGATTCTTGATATTTCTAAAGGATTTTATCATTTTAAAATCTTCAAACGTTATCAATAACGTTATTTTTTTTGATTTGAGTTGATCTAAGAACTTTACAGCATCTTTTGTTTTATCAAAGGAAATAGAACTAGATAAAATTTTACATTTAGATGAAATATTTTCTAATATTACAGATTGAGAAAGCTTGATAACTTTTTTATTTAATTTAAAACTATAATCTCGAGGCTGGGGACCAAATGCAACAGCTCCTCCCCTTCTTACAGGAGAATTATTAACACCACGTCTAGCATTACCAGTACCTTTTTGCTTATAAGGCTTTGCTCCAGTAACCGCTATTTGGGATCTAGTTTTTGTACATGCATTACTAAACCTAAATCTATTATTAACATATCTATTAAATAAGTGCTTTAAATAATCACCCCCCTCATAATCATCACCGTGATGAATTGCAAGAGGTTTAACACTTACCTTTTTTCCACTTTTATCAATTACTTCAATTTCCATATCAAATCAATCCTTACTTATACATTAAAACTATATCGGACTTTTTACCAGGCACAGCCCCCAATAAGAATACAACATTATCATCATTATCAATTCTTAAAATCTTCAAATTCTTTATAGTAACTTTTTTGTTACCAAGTCTCTTAGCCATTCGAGTCCCCTTAAATACTCTTGCAGGATCAGTTCCTGCACCAATAGACCCAGGTAACCGGTGATTTTTTGAACCATGAGACATAGGGCCTCGTTTAAAGTTGTGGGCTTTTATAGTACCTTGAAAGCCTTTACCTTTTGAGTTACCAGATATTGTTACGATGTCATTTTCTTCGAATGAATTTAAAGAAACAAAATTATCTAGCATTTCTTGCTCAGCTTTAATTAACTCTTGATAAGAGTCCTCACTTAAAACAACTTCCTTAAGATATTTTTTTGGTGACTTTTTAAGCTTTTTAAAATATCCTCTCTTAGGCTTATTAACATGCTTATCTTTAACATCACCAAAACCATAGACAACAGCATTATAGCCATCTCTATCAGTCCCCTTTAGATCAATAACTTCCTGATTCATTAACTTCAATAATGTCACTGGGTGAACTTTACCATTTTCGTCAATAAGACTAGTCATAGATATTTTTTTTAAAAAAACTGCATTCTTCATTGTAATACCCTATTAATTTAACTTAATTTCAATATTTACCCCAGCAGGTAAATCAATTTGCATTAAAGCATCAACTGTAGAACTTGGTGGGTCAATTATATCAATTAAACGCTTATGGATATTTAACTCATAATGCTCTCCACCACGCTTATTAACATGAGGAGATTTTAAAATACACCATCTTTTCTTTTTTGTTGGTAAAGGTATTGGACCAAGAACCTTAGCACCAGATCCTTGCGCAGTATCTACAATCTTTACAGAAGATTGATCAATAGATCGGCTATCAAAAGATTTTAACCTTATTCGTATACGCTGTTGTTTTCTTTCCATATTATTATTCTATTCCTTCAATCTATTATTCAACGATTTTAGTTACAACCCCAGCACCTACTGTTCGGCCACCTTCTCTGATTGCAAATCGTAATCCTTCTTCTATCGCTACAGGAATTATCAATTCAACATCAATTGATATATTATCTCCTGGCATTACCATTTCTACGCCTTCTGGTAATATCACAGACCCTGTTACGTCTGTTGTTCGAATATAAAACTGTGGTCTATATCCTTTAAAAAATGGCGTATGTCGTCCACCCTCTTCTTTTTTCAAGACATATACTTCTGCTTTAAATTTTGTATGAGGCTTAATTGATCCTGCTTTTGCTAATACCTGTCCTCTTAGCAATTCTTCTCTCTCAATTCCTCGTAATAAAATCCCTACATTATCTCCTGCCTGCCCCTCATCTAGTAACTTACGGAACATCTCTACCCCTGTTACCGTTACTTTTCGTATCTCTTCTGCCATTCCTACTAAATCTACTTCGTCTCCTACTTTTACGATACCTCTTTCGATTCGCCCTGTTCCTACTGTTCCTCTTCCTGTAATACTAAATACATCTTCTACTGGCATTAAAAATGGCTTATCTGTTGCTCTTTCTGGAATTGGAATATACTGATCTACTTGCTCCATTAAATCCCAGATACATTTTACATCAGCATTATCTTTACTATTATCACTACTTTCTAGTGCTTTCAATGCGGATCCTTGTATAAATGGAATATCATCTCCTGGGAACTCATACTTTGTTAGTAACTCTCTTAATTCCATCTCTACTAATTCGATTAATTCTGGATCATCTACTTGATCTGTTTTATTTAAAAATACAACCAATGATGGTACGTTTACCTGTCTTGCCAACAAGATATGCTCTCGTGTTTGTGGCATCGGTCCATCAGCAGCACTTACTACCAATATTCCACCGTCCATCTGTGCAGCTCCTGTGATCATGTTTTTTACATAATCAGCGTGACCTGGACAATCTACGTGTGCATAATGTCTATTCTCTGTTTCATACTCAACGTGCGCGGTTGCAATTGTAATTCCTCTTTCTTTTTCCTCAGGGGCAGAATCAATCTGATCATACGCTTTAAATTCAGCGCCACCTGCAGAGGATAAAACCTTTGTAATTGCTGCTGTTAAGGTTGTTTTTCCGTGGTCTACGTGTCCAACTGTTCCTATATTAACATGCGGTTTACTTCGTTCAAATTTTTCTTTTGCCATAATTAAATATCTCCTTTTTAATTTTTTATGGAGCTCCCGATCGGATTTGAACCGACGGCCTCATCCTTACCATGGATGTGCTCTACCGACTGAGCTACAGGAGCAAATGTTCTTAATGCGGATTTTATCATAGTAATGATATCCACTCCATATTATTTTTAATTCAGATACGAATCTATTGCCTTAATATCTACTATTTTTATAAACTCATTTAAAATATCAACACCATCAATACCAATGGCAATAAAGGTCATAATAACCGTATTTGATAAAACAATATTTTGTTCATAGTGTTTCACATCATCAAAAATTGTCTCAATAGCTTTATACCCTTTTTGATCAACAATATGAGTATTTCCCATTCCTTTAACCAAACTAGGATTGGTAAATAAATCATTATAATCTCGAATTAATTCCTCAGCATTTACAATATTAATTTCAATAGAATGTCCTTTTTTATTAGAGTAACTTCTTGTAAAAATAACCCCATAATCAGTATCTGCCAGTTCATTCTCAACCACATCAACTTGTTTTTTTAAGATCCATTCATCATACGATTTAGGAAAAAAAGAAGACATAATTTGATGTTGTTGAAACTGAATTCTTTCTCTAATTTTATCTAATACATCTAAACTTGTTATAAAATCCTTTTTTTGAAGCGTTCCCGTTAATACCTCTAACTCCTTAATAAAATACGTCATATGAGTCATATCTTCAGAAACAGTTTCTGAAGTTGTTAAAGCGTTATCATCTTGTAATTCTGCAACGATATCGGCTTGAACAATACTTAAGAAAAAAACAAATATAATAAATTTAAAAGTTAAATTAAGCATAGAACTAATGTTAATATAACAAATCATAGTTTGTTTAGCAAAATAAACAGGCCTACCATTCTATCCTCTAAATGTTTTATGTTTAAAAATAATCCTTTCCGTGTACATATCATAGTAGCCAAAGACAAGGTATTACATATAATTTCCAAAAGGTATCTAAATGACAAAAAAAATAAAAACAAACAAAGAAAATACAAGCGATACTCCCAAACCAAAGGAGAAAAGTAAAGAACCAAACCAAAACAAAACAAACACACCAACGATAAGCTTAAATAGTCTAAAATTACTATCTATAGAAAAACTCTTAGCATTAGATGAAACCAAAAAAATTGAAAAAGCCCCAACACTAACAAAAGAAGAACTTTTTAATAAGCTATTAGCCATTAAAATCGAAAATAGCGAAACAATTATCGCTTATGGTGTTTTAGAAATTATGCCTGATGGGTATGGATTTTTAAGAACAGAAAATTACTTACCTAGTGCCTATGACATTTATGTTTCACAAGCACAAATAAAACGTTTTGGAATTGCTTCAGGTGATATTATTTTAGGAGAAATTCGTCCTCCAAAATCAGATGAACGTTATTTTTCATTACTTCAAATTGAAAAAATTAACGAACAAAATCCCGATACAATTAAAACAAGGATTAATTTTTCACAACTAACACCCATTTATCCAACTAACCAACTAAAACTTGAAATCGGACAAACCCCAATTTCAGGTCGTATTATTGATATGTTAAGTCCTATAGGAAAAGGTCAACGATCTATGATTGTTTCTCCTCCAAAAGCAGGAAAAACAAGTATCCTCAAAGAAATAGCTAATAGTATTTCTCATAATCATCCGGAAGTAGTAATCAAAGTACTATTAATTGATGAACGACCAGAAGAAGTAACTGATATGGAACGTTCTGTTAATGGCGAAGTGATTTATTCCACGTTTGATGAACCCCCCGAGCAACATGTAAGAATATCCGAACTTGTATTAGAAAGTGCCAAACGACTTGTGGAAGCAAAAAAAGATGTAGTTATTTTATTAGACAGTATTACACGACTTGCAAGAGCCTATAATTTAGTGGTACCACCCTCTGGAAGAACCTTATCTGGAGGACTTGACCCTAGCTCACTTCATAAACCAAAACGTTTTTTTGGAGGAGCACGAAATATTGAAACAGGTGGCAGTTTAACCATTATTGCTACAGCACTTGTTGATACCGGATCCAGAATGGATGATATTATTTATGAAGAATTTAAAGGTACTGGTAATATGGAACTTCATCTAGAACGACGCTTAGCAAATCGACGCATTTTTCCTGCCATCGATATTATTAATTCAGGTACTCGAAAAGAAGAACTATTAATCCCCCATGATATTCTTAAAAAAGCATATTTATTACGCAAAAATATTGATTCAGAATCAGGAACAGAAGAACTCATCAAATTACTTAATCAAACCGATAGCAACGACGATTTTTTAAATTCTCCCATCTTTCGATAACGTCCCCAGTATATAAAATAGTAGTTAGTTCCCTCTCAGATAGTGTAAAATCGTTTAAGAACTCATTAATAATAATAAAGACAACGATACATCAAAAAGATAAAATCACACTAAAAAACGTTAAACAAAGATCTTATTAATATGTTCCTTCGTTAAATTCATCTACTTCCGTTATTCGTATTACATTGATTTCAATACGTCGATTTTTTGCTCTATTTATGGAGCTATTATTATCAACTAAGGGTCTATGCTCGCCAAAGCCCTTAGCTGTTAATCGCGTTGGATTATACCCACGCTGAAAAATATAATATTTTACAACTGAAAATGCTCGAAAAAACGATAGTTCCCAATTTGATGGATAGTCATCTGTTTTAATAGGAATATTATCAGTATGTCCCTCTATTTCTAAAGGGTTCATAACGTCATCAAAAATGTCTCCAACACCTGCCAATACCTCTATACCACTAGAACTAATATCAACTTTACCACTTTTAAAAATAACAGGTGAACTTAAAATCATTTTAACGCGATATTCATCAACCACCACATGAGCATACTCAGATAAATCTTCTTTTTTAATATAATGATTAATTTTACTTACCAATAAAACATCTGTTGTAATGGTTTGTTGTTTATCTTCTACCTTATCACCAAATTTTACTTGTAACTCTGTCATAAAATCATGGGTCTTTTCATTGTTATAAGACAATACAAACAACAAAATAAATAACATCATTACAAATGTTACTAAATCAGCATAAACAGTTTGAACCTCGCTGTTACCGTCATCTTCTATGGATTGATTAGGTTTAGATAATTTTTTACGAAGCACGTTATACCCCTATTTAGCTTTAATAACACTATCCTGTTGGTTTGATTCCAAAAATGATGTTAAATACTTTTCGACTTTTAAAGAAATCTCTTTTTCCATTAACATATCAATACCTTGAGAAATAATTTGTCGCGATAAAATCTCTTCTTCACTCAACGATTTAAATTTATTAGCTAAAGGAATAAAAAAAATAGACGTAAAAATTAAACCATATAGCGTTGTTAAGAGCGCCAAAGCCATTCCTGAAACAATATTTTCTATATCAGTTACATTCTTTAATACCTGAATAACCCCAATAACCGTTCCAGCCATTCCAAACATAGGAGCAAACGATCCCATTGTTCGAATTGTAATAATTTTTTTACTATGACGATTTCGTAGTTCATCAATATCTGTATACAAGGTATCTAATACAAATTGTTTATCTAAACCAGCCGCAACCATATCCATAGCCCGCGATAAAAAATCATTATTATAAGTAGCAACCTTATCTGGTAATGCCTGCCTTGAAACACTTTGTATTTGCTCTGATAAATCAACCATGACTTTAACAGCCTGGGTAGGTTCTAAAAAACGTCTTTTCTTAAAAAATATAGCAATTAATAAGCCTCCTAAGCCTCTAAAATCTTTAAATGACGTACTAACAAGTGTCGAACCAATTGTACCTAGAGCAACCAACATAAAGGCATTAAACTGTAAGTAAACCGCTGTGTCATTACGAACATCAGGCGCTCCAAGATAAATCGCTAAAAAAGCAATAAAAAGACCTATAAAGATATTTAAATTCATAACACCCTCCTTATACTGCCTTTAATTTTTCGGATAAACTAATCTTACCTTGCGAATCTAATTTCTTTAACACTTTAATAATCGTATCTTGCGCTTTTTCTATCTGAGATTCATTAACTGATTCACTTTTTAACTCTAAATACTGGTTAACCATATCACGAGCTCCCTTTGTTAAGTTGTCACTTATTTTAGAAAACAAATCTTGATCAACCGAAACCAACGCTGTTGATAATTGCTCTAAATTAAGATCCGATAATACCAACTGCAGTTCAGAATCATCTAATAATAAAATATCATCAAATAACAGCATATGAGGTCTTAATTTTTTATATCCTGCAGGATTTTCTTTTTTAGAAAAATCTGTAATATTTTTTCGCTGACGATTTGATAATGATTGTGATAACCCAACAATTTTTTCTTCACCCCCAACAAAACATTCAACATCTGATTTTAATTTCTTCTCTAATTTATCAAGTAAATCCTTACTTCCCAAACGCTGATCTACTAATAAAACCGTTACCTTTGCCTGAACCTTAGGCTCTAATTCATTTAAAATGCGTGCCGCTAAATTTGGAGGTAAAAACGAAATAATTAAGCTAATATAATCAGGTTTTAACTTTTGGCTTTTAATAAGAAAAATTAAATCAGATATATTATTTTGTGATATAAAATCAAAGTAGCGCTTTACTTCTTGAGCCATATTTAAATTCATCTCAGAGTTATTACCGCTACCACCAAACCCTTCTGGTAACTCTAAATTTGGATTTACATTAATAGAAGGACCTGAATCACCTCCGCCATCTTTATCAAGTAAAAGCTTTTGATAACGACTGTAAAGAAGCATAAAGAAAATACCCAAGATAACAAGACATAAATAAAATAAGTTTGAATATGATAATAATTTTTCCTGACCTGGAACAATCGTGATACTTTGGGCTTTTTCATTTGGATCCTCATAAAAGGGTCGAAAATCCATTTTAATTTTATCCCCTCGACTTTCTTTCATGCTTAGAATATCTTTTAAAACGGCCTCTGCTTTTCGTGCTTGATTACGAGGATAAGATTTATTAACCAAGACCTTAACTAACATCCGTTTAACTTTTGGTTCTACCAAGGTTGTAACAGAGTCATAAGGAAGTTGTTTTAAAGAATCTGGTGCAATATTTTTTAAGGCTGGAACACCTGGAAGAATATATACCTGATCTGTATCTTGTTTTCCACGTGATTTAGATTTTTTAGGGTTGGATTCTTTAGTATATTTAACACTATATTGTGAATCTGTCATTTGTACTTGAACACGAACTATAAAATTATGTTTACCAAACATAGCATCTAAAGATTGTTGAGCAATTTCTGTTAAATTACTTTCTATCAGATACCGATCTGAAGCTCCAAAAACAACTGTAGAGCACATCAAAAATCCCACTATCAAACCAATTATTTTTTTCATGATTACTCCTTATTTTTTTTTGCAGGAACTTTTACAGCCCATTTTCCATTATCGAGCTCTTCTACAACTACATTAACATTTTTACCCAACTGTTGCCTAACTTCCTGAGCATAACTAAACGCAGTATTGGAATCATTAACGACTCTTAAAACTTGCATAGGAGTATCTGAGGATACTGTATTTTTTTCTGATGCTTTTGTTTTATTATCAAAATAGGCTTTTGCCAAGGCTTCTTGCCGAGTAACTTCTTTTTCTGCATTGGCAATAAATGTTTTTAAATCTGTTCGACTTGGACTTAAATATAAGGCTCTCTTCCAAGCATCTACCGCTTTTTTTATTTGGCCTGACATATAAAAAGCCGATCCCATACGTTCAAATATCATTGGATTTTCTGGATCAAAGTTTGCTAACATCTGTAACGAATCCACTGATTTTGATGGCATGCCGCTACGTAATTGAATTAGAGAATCATTCCAGTATTTTTTTTCAATGTTTTCTACTTGATAAGAACCCAATGGAAGATCTAAGCAACGATCTAATAATTGCTTAGATTCAAAGTTTTTTCGATCAAGATATAATGACTGAACTAATAAATCTTTTGGTAACGTTTTTTTTCCTTCTAAAATATATAGTTTTGATTGACGTTGCAACCGCTTAATGGTTCTCATAACACTATCATCTAAGGATTCATCTTTACCAAATTG
>MDSY01145272.1_pt1 | contig 23302 bp, 14 predicted proteins | sample 811131 | NCBI WGS metagenome assembly MDSY01 (sample SAMN05326643, study PRJNA326480) | marine metagenome | isolation source: seawater | place: Atlantic Ocean: South West | collected 2010 | reverse complement strand
AACATTTTCAATATTGATGGTCGTAGATGTACTAGAAAGTCGGCCAACCATGTCTACTACATCTAGTTGAATCGAATAGATACCAGATTGCTCCGGAATTAGTGTGAATACCATCTCATTAGTCTCCGATTGCTCAACAACTCTTATCGCTCCATCTGGATTAGTAACATACCACACAGCCTGTAAATTAGGACCCCATACTCCATCTCTAGATAGGCTACCATCTATGACAACCAAGTCTCCCTCAAAGGCCTGTTGTGGACAAATTAATTCGGCCTCAGGGTTTGTTTGGTCTACGTAAAATGTAACTTCAACTATTGGTGAATTGCGAAGATAAACATCCTGTAACCAATAATCAAATTTCCACACTCCATCAGAGAGTCCTAATTCGTTAGCATCAATAATAAATGAGGCTGTTGAATCACTCCAATTAACATTAATTTCAGAAATAGATGTATTACCTTCACAAGCTCCTTGAGGAGCATAGCACCAAGAAATGGATAGTTTAGAATCGGAAGGATCGCTATCTGAATGAGTACCTATAGCGGAAAGGGTGACTGGTTCATCGATAATTATCGTATTTTCATGCAGTGGTGAAATGACTGGATTATGGGGGCCTTCACCAATGAATATTATTCGATTTAGGAATTCTTTCTCCAAACCTACTGGTTGACTTATTTCCAGCCAACAAGTACAATTCAATCCGTCTACATCTACAGAAATCGACCAAAACCACAACCCATCATCAATTGGTATGACTTCAGTAAAATAATCTCCGTTTCTAAGCAATTCCCAACTCGAGTACGGGTCAGTTACATCGTAAAGTGCCCAGTTTGCATCTTGGGCAGGAAGTGTTGTAGTACCATTTATGATCAAAGTTTGATTAAACCAAACACCTGATTCCAAATCACTAGTAATTTCTGAGTTCTGACCTAACACTTGAGAATCATCAGCACTTCCAGTTGGAAGTACAACAGACAGCAACAATAGCGAGACTAACAAAGAGTTAGATCTCGACAGTAGTTCCATTATCACTCCTCAAAGTTGTTACAAAGTTGTCCTTGACCTGGGAAACTGTTAGCATCACGCGGGTTAGTATCCCACTTGTATTCACAGTAGTTTGTGTGTCCATCATTGTCTGCATCAGACAAACGGTCTACTCCGTCATAAGGGTCGAAGTTGAAGTAATATTCCCAACCAGTTGCCATTCCATCTTCATCATGATCTTGGTAGAACACTTCTGGTCCATCGTCCCAGTCATCACCATCTGTATCATTGGTGATAGGATTTGTACCATTGATATACTCTTCAAGGTTCGTATAATTATCAAGATTATCATAGAACATCTTTCCAGCATCATCATCAGGGTCAATATGGCAGTTATTAGATTGAGGGTCTTCATATGAAGGGCAATACTTAGCAATCAATCCAGTGCGATTCAGACCATCATTATCTGGATCTTCCATTCCATCATCAATACCGTCCAAATCTGAGTCCTTCAGAGCGGGGTCCATAACTCCACGTGCTCCATTTGCGCTGAATGTTGAATTGTCTACCAGTCCCAAAATTAGTGCTTGTTCAGAGTACTTTACTTCCCATCCATCAGGTAGCATGTCACCATCTGTGTCGTCATCTACGGGATTTGTATTCCATCTGTCTGGAGCTTCTGCTCCATTGGCTAATGTATCGTTATCAATATCATAAGTGTCATCTTTAAGAGACGCTTCTGATGGGTCAAGAGCCCAACGTCCATTACAATCGCACAACGGGTTTGAAGGTACTACGAAGTTAGTCATATTCATCTCGTAGATCTCATATTTCTTTTCAATTATAAAACCGCCAAGCCAGTTCTTCCAAACGTATCCACCAGAATCCTTTCCACATTCAATCATCGATTCGCAACCAGGTGGTAGCCATAAATCTGTAGAAACCCAGAGAGAATGTGATTTTGAATTGTCCTCAACAGATTCTACTTGCATTTCCCACCCATCAAGCATACCATCACCATCAGTATCATTGATTAGTGGATTAGTTGGATTCTGGAAAGGTCTTGGTACGAAGAGTACCTCATTTCCATCAATCAATCCATCATTATCGGTGTCAGAGTTGTTAGCATGAGTTAGGAAATTATCCTGTCCAAGAATAACTTCTTCCCCATCCTCTAGCCCGTCATTGTCAGTATCATACATGCACGGACTAGTGAAATATGCTTCACCATACCATGAAAATCCATTCAAAGCTTCAGCTTGGTCTCCGAGGCCATCTCCGTCGGTATCTGCGTTAGAAGCATTTGAACCAGTGTCACATATTTCGCTGAACTCTCTGAAATCTGAGAGTCCATCTTCATCTGTATCCCAAAGTCCAGGGTCAGAAGTAACGTGAGTATTCTGAACACCACGGTTTACGACTAAGATTTCCCAACCAATGACTTCAATGCCATCTTTGAGGCCATCACCATCGGTATCTGGATTTAGAGGGTCTGTTGAACGACCGTCGATTATTCCATCACCATCTGAATCTCTAGCATTGTATTCCATTAGGTTAGTGAACATCTCATCCAATTCAACAATCTCAAGCCAAGTTGTAAGTCGACTTTCAACGGTATCCCCGGGTGCAACATTGATCGAGTAAACATAACCGTCTACTGGAGCGACTAAAGGAACGACTTGTTGATTGCCCCCTGATAGAGTGATTCGAGCACGAGCAACTGTTTGGTTAGCACTAACCCAGTCATCCAATTCGACATCAATTGCAACTACAAGCGCTGCATTTTCCAGTGTTGAGAACTGGACTGCCCCATTACCATCAGCATCATATCCATCACGGTCTGAATCAATGTCACCATTGGAACCATCTCTCGGGTCGAGGCCATTTGTTGCTTCCCAACCATCTGGCATTCCATCTTCATCGGTGTCTTCATGCCAAGGAGATGTGAATTTGTTTTCTCCAAATGCAATTTCAACTTGGTATTCTTCAATATTGTTCATCCCATCTTCATCCCAATCACCGTAGCCATCAGAATTATTTGCAGGATTTAGTAATTGAGAACTTGCAGTAGCAGTACCTGAATTAGGGTGCTCTGCTTCATTTGCAAAGCAAAACTCGTAACCATCTGGCATACCATCACCATCTGTATCCCAATCCGAGGGACCATTCAGTTGACCATCGCCATCCATGTCTTCCTTGAACCATGCAAGTCCATATTCTAAAGCTTCATCCATAAATGGGGCCCTACGATTAATTGGGTCTAGCAAATCTAAACCGCAATCTTGACCAGTAGCCATCATCACAAGGATATTTGAATCTGAAATTTCGTCGATATCATTTAGTAAATCACCATCTGAATCTGCAAGAGTAGGGTTTGTTCCGTATTCCTCTTCTTCAAGATTAAACAAATTGTCTGAATCTGAATCTAATACCTGGTCACATGAATGCTGGCCGGCCGCATTTGCTAGGTCGTCCCAACTAGCAATTCCGTTCTCTCCATCAAAGTGATCTTCAAGGGACTCTTCCATAGCATCATTCAACTCAACACAATCCCAGTTTCCAGACAGTGGATCGAATAGAGTATAATTGCCAGCAGGATGATTTACTAGAGTTTTGTAAGTAACTTCCCATCTGTCATTTAATCCATCACCATCTGTATCTGCTAGGCGAGGGTTTGTACCTTCAAGAATTTCAACCGAGTTGATTAGACCATCTCTGTCAGGGTCTCCTTTTGGACCGTCATCAGGATCTGGCCAAGAGTCGTCTTCTTCTTGTTCTTCAGCACCTTCGGAATTGGCTTCACTTGGATCATTATCAGCATCGTCAGATTCGCCGTTATCGAGTGGGTTAAGACCATTTTCAACTTCCCAGCCATCAGACATCGTATCCTTATCTGTATCTGGATCTAGTGGATCTGTACCGTATTGTGCTTCAATAGCATCTGGCAAACCATCGCCATCTGAATCTTTTGATTGTCCGCTGTTGGAGCCTTCACCAATCAAATCATCTTCAGCGGCAGTATCGAAATCTCCCAAGTCACTACTTGTTTGAAACAAGCCAGTAGCACCTACGAAAAGTGAGCCGAAAATTAAAGTTGAAACTATGGCAACATAGGCCATTTGGTTGTGTGACATTGTCATGATAATACGCTCCGCACACTAATGCAAATTACTCGAGTACTGTTCCGGTCATAAACCTTCACGGTACATGATTTGACTAAACAATCATATCAAGGTTGTAAAACTAAGCAATCTCATATCTACTCTGCAATCGGATAATAACGCTACTGCTATCGATTTCGACATCGACTTTTACCGGGCGTCCTTCACACCTAGTCCATGCTCCAGCGAGAAAACCCACAGTTACTGAAGGAATTGGAATTTCTTTGAAGACCAATTCAATACCACCGTTGTCATCAATGGATTTTACAGAAAGGGGAGTTGAAAGACCACGGGGGGCGAAATACGAATTACAACTTTCCATCCAACCTTTTTCATCTGATGCCAAAAATATCTCTTCACCCGCAATGTACAGTTTTTTGCAAGCTATTGCAACCGACAAGAAACCATCATCGATTACAGGCCATACTGACCTTTCATCTTCACTAACGTTAGCGGTTAGTCCTGCGCAAGAATCTTGTAATCTTTTGAACAAACCAACAGGAAGTAAATGGAAGCGTTGACCATCTATTCTCCATTCTGGTTCAACATCGATTAGATATGGCGAACCTGGTTCGAATGTATCACAAGATTGGTTTGACTCAACGATTGGGTAGGTTGAATCATCGAGATTTAAAATGCACGATTCGGGAGATTTTTCTTCCCAGCGCATCCGATATCTTTTGGAGTCGATTCGTTCAATTGCCGCCTGTAACATCCCTGCAAAGACAGGCGTGAGCCCCATCCCTTCGATACTTGGGGAGTTAATCGAAGGAACACCCCAACCTCTAATCCACCATCTTTGAACGAGGGATTTACCAGATTTCTTCCTGCGAAATAAACCGGAATGGTCAATTTCCATATTGTTTAGAAGCCATTCTTCTTCATCGCAGGCAGAATTGGCCAATCGACGACCCATTGGGGAGTCAATGGTTTCCTCAAACATTCTCCACCAAGCATCTAAGCCATCTGCACGCCAACGAAACCAAGCATTTCCATGATTATCCAAGATCAAACCATCACGTGTCGAGAAACTTGATTCAAGTATTGACATCAGGTCGCCATCAAGAATTGCTTCAGCCTCATCGATTAAAGGCATAACAATCACAATGGATAGCCACTTCTTTCATCTTCATTGAAGCAATAGCGAATAATTTGGTAGTCAGATTTGAAATCTCTTACATCTTCCTTCACTGCTGCAGGATCTTCCCCATTAAGCAACACTCTTGCATAGAATCGTGCCACATCAAGCATCTCATCTGTGCCCATTCCAACACGAGTCAACTCTTGAACTCCTAAGCGCAATCCGGATGGAGTCATTGCTTTGGTATCACCAGGCAACATGTTCATGTTAGTAATAATACCAGCCTGTTCTAGTAAATCTGCTGCTTTTGCACCAGCACCAGAATCCAATTCTCCGTGACGGGTTAGAACTTGGTGCGACTGCGTATATCCTCGAGATTCTGCTAATACATCGAAACCTTCAGCAGCTAAAGCGGCCGCAAATGATTGGGCGTTTTCAATAGTATTGCGTGACAACTCAGCACCATATTCTTGGAATTCGGCTAATGCTACTACCTTGCCAGCGACGTGGTGAAGGTGATATGAGGAACATGTCCCTGGGAAAACTGCGTTGTTTAATCGGCGTTGAAACTTTTCATCCTCACTAGAAGACAGAATGAATCCACCCTGGGGTCCAGGGAAGGTTTTGTGAGAAGAACCAGTCATGACATCAGCACCTTCGTGGAGTGGGTCTTGGAAACAACCACCTGCAATTAATCCAAGAACATGTGCTCCATCATACATAACGGTTGATCCGACTTCATGAGCTGCATCTGCAAGTTCCTTTAGAGGAGTTGGGAAAAGGAAAACAGATTGGCCAAACAATGCAATCTTAGGAGCAATTTCCCTAATCAGTGCAGCAGAGGCATCGATATCAGGTTCCATTCTTTCCTCGTCCCAAGGGTATGTTGAGAGATTTAGATCTCGCAAACCCACAGCACCCATTCTTGCGTGCGAAATGTGTCCGCCATCTGCAGTTGAAACCGCTGTAATCGAATCTCCCGGCTTAGAAAGTGCTTTCATAGTAGCGATATTGGAAACAGTTCCACTCGTCGACTGAATATTGGCAAATGGTACATTGAATACTTTCTTTGCTAAATTTAGTCCCAATTCCTCGATGGTGTCGAAACCACCGCATCCTTGATAATATCGCTTGAATGGTAGTCCTTCTGCATACCTTCCATGCAAATCACTGGAAACTATTTTCTGAACCATGGGCGATACGATATTTTCACTCGCTATCATTCCTAAACCTTCACGATAAAGTGTACCACTATCTGATACCGCATTCATCACAATTTGAGCCTGATTTAGATTCTCAGGGCTGGCACTCCAACTGCCTCTGGATTCAACCATACCCATGCCTTTAGCATACGGCCTTTGACCCTTTGGAATCCTATGCTCACGGATTAACATCAACTTGGACGTCTAGGACCGCCTGGACGAGTGGACCTAGATTGTCGTTCTGAAACAATTGTGTTGTGAGGAATTCCTTTTCGCTTTAGTTCTGAAGACATTATGCTTGAAGGGTTTGGAGAACGACCTAGAGGACGCCCAGCCTTGCCCGATTTCCTCTGAATGACCTGAGCTCGTCCACGATAGGCAACTGGACCCACTAGACGCTCCATAGCGGGTATTTCTGCACCGTCCTCTTTAGGTCGCTTTAGCCACCAACCTGGTGAAAGATTCTGCAATCTCGCATCTCTTTCTCTCTTCATTGCATTAGCCCTTCTAATCAGTTTAGGCTTTACAGAACGCTCACTTTCCTTAGGGATGAGGTGAGTCATCCAACCAGGTAAGCCGACATCATATACAATTCCGTTAATGGTTAGTAACATTCCAGATAAGAGAAGATGGGTACCAACTGGGATTTCACTTCTCTGTAGTTTGATCTTGTGACGTTTGATTCTCTTTGCATAAGCAACCATCGCTTTCTGGTCTCGATGCCTAATGACTCGAGATTGCTGTTTCCTGAATCTTCGAGCATTCTGATGGGCCATAATTAGTCCAATTGAGATGGCTAAACCTTCGAGCATACCAATCTCCCCCGATGCGTAAATACCAATCATCAACCATAGTGGAGTGAGAATACCCCAGTTTACAATCTGTGAAATAAATCCGGATGTGAATCGTGGTAGCATCTTGCGTTCAACCGCACTTGCTGCTGCAATCATGATGTTAGCATTCAATGCCTCATCAACACCACTCTTCAACATAAGGGCTGCAACAGGATTAACCGGGGCATCATCAATCCATCTTCTAGAACTTTTATCAGAGGCTTTAGTCAGTGCAACCTCAAGTAAATCATCATCTGTGTTATTTTTTGGACGGCCAAGAATGTTTGCTAGAGCCTTGACTCTCGGATCGTAAAGGTCAGTTTCCTCTAATTCAGTTAAAACACTGAGAGCACTGTGCCAGTCCCCTTTGTCTACCAGACACAATGCTGCTGCAATTCTAGGTTTGACCATCAGTGGGTTTTCTCGGACCAATCTTAATGATATCTCAAAGGCTTCTTTATGTTGGTTTTGGGCTCGCAAGAGGGCGATGTGAGATAGTCTTGCATTGACAGATATGCTATCCTTGTGAGAAGCGGAATCAACTGGTTGTGGTCTCCAAGAGCGCATCATTTTCATTAAATCATTTAGATGGTCAATGCAGGGATTGTTTTCCCAATCCCACAAATCATCCTCGTCAACAGTTCCACTCCAAGGGTCGAACCACTCGCAGACGAAAGCCATTAATTCTGGCTCATCATAACCTTCTGGCTGTTGTAAGTTGTGAAGAGACTCTCTCGCTGCATCTAATCTTCTGCAAGCGATGTGACCTGCGGCAATTATCATTCTTGCCTCGTCATTGTTTCCACCAGCCTGAGCTAGTACTTTCTTACCCTCATCGATAGCTGCCGGCCAAAGGCCACGTATTGACATCTCTAGCATTCTAGCACGGCTTTTTGCCATGCGAACTATTGCTTCGTCCTCTCCAATCGACCTATTTTGGAAGCGAATTAGAGCGTCGAGGTCATTCTTTTGAGCAGCATCATCGATTAAATCAAACATCCAGTTGCCACCTCCGCTCATAATTACACCTTCGCGTCGTTCATCAGGATTCAAGTCAAACTTCAGATTGCGTAAGAGATTGAATTTCGCAATTGACAAGATCCAGGTGATCAAGAAAATCGATTGACCTACTGCTATGAATATCCAAGTAACAAGAAGACGATTCTTTTCATCGAAACCATTTGATTCAAACCAATCGATAAATGGCATTAATGCTCCGAATTCTTTGTAGCATACTAAAATCAATAGCAGTGCTGTGTATCCACTAAAACCTGCGAATGCAAAGTAAAGAACCTTAGCTTGGGCCTTATCTTCAGAGCGAATCTCACGAGGAGTTGCCAACAGTACGCCTCCTAAACCTCCGAAGGCCTGTCCTCCAAGGAATAAGTTACGAATAAGTTCGAAAATGAATGCAAGACCAACAATTGCAATGTTAAGTGAAAGATATGCTGCTAAGACTTCTGGCAAACTCTTCATTGCTTCCCATTCTGCAAGAAGAGGTTCTTCTTGAATGAATAAGTAAACCTCATGACCCAAGATTCCACCATAATTGAGAACTTCTTGTGAATTATTTGGATCATTCAACATAATGTGAATTACTGTTACAATTCCATTTATGGCAGTTAGAGGCATGGTCAGTAAAAACAGTAGTAAAATAAATGCAAATGCACGCCCGACAAAGCCTAATTTTGTGGCATCTATTGGATTAGGTTTACCTAACCATGTTCGGAACTTACCAATAATTAGCATATTCCAAGATGCACCCATGATTCTACCATAGGCAAGAATAGTCGGGCCCATGAATACCAGAACTGCAATAGCCAAAGCCAAAGGCTTTTGAGAAGGCTCAATCTCTGGAATCAAGAATAAATACGATGCAATTGATGCGGCAAATAAACCAACTATTGTACCAACTCTTCGGAACAATAACCTGAAAATTTTGGTCTTGCCCATTCCAATTCGGCGACCCAACAATTGTCCGTTAAGAGATTCCCAAGGTGAAATCACAATAGGTATCAAGACTAGAATTCCCATCAATATCAAATTTGGGAGATAGTATACTTCTGGGTCAAAAACTAATTCGGCAATAAGGAGTAATACTCCAGTCATCGCCATCATGTAAAGTGCTATACCAAAACCTACATTTTGTAACTTCAACAATCTTTTAGCTCCGCCACGACCTTTGGTCAAACTGTGTACTTCATACAGACCATCGTCAATCTCGAATCCAACTTGCAAAGCAGACAACTGGCTTGGAATCATCCATTTCCAAAGAATGATTGCTGTAGTGAAAGCAATTAGGAAAGGAAAGAAGTGATTCAAAGATAAATCTGAAGGGTTCTCAATAGTCCCAGCACTGACAATGGGAGCAAAGAATGTGCACGCCAAGCATGCCAGTATCCACCGCCTCATCAGCCATGCCTATGGCATGGACTTCATCACTCCTTCGCCGCTCTGTAACGTTGTAAAAAAGAGTCGATTTTGTCAAAAGCGGTGTTCAGTGTGTTTTCATCGGCCAAAAATACGATGCGAATGTGGCCTAAACCCTTCACTGGTGAAAACCCACTCCCATGAACCACTAACACATGTTCTTCATGCAACAGTTTTAGCACGAAATCTTTGTCATTATTAGCCCACATTTCATCTGTTAGCCTTGCAAACATGTAGAATGCCCCCCCTGGTGCTTCAACTTCAATTCCATCGATTTTTGAAATTCGGTCAAGGCATAGTTGACGGCGCATCCTAACCTTTGAAGAATAATCAGACATCCAAGAGCGATCTTGTGTAAGACCTGCAACATATCCCAGTTGAGCAGGAGTACTAGCACACAATCGTGAACGCAATAAGCGTTCAATACCGTCTCTAACATCAACCATAACATTGGTCGGGTCATGTATTGCGAGATATCCAATTCTCCAACCTGGAGCATAGTAAACCTTTGAAACACCATTCAGAGAAAATACAGGGACATCAGATGATCGTGATGCAACTGATACTTGTCGTCCGCTGAAGTCGAGACCATCATAAATTTCATCTGCAACTATCATACAGTTGGGCCATTTCTTTGCTATCGACAACAACCTATCGATTTCCTCAGGTCCCGCTACATTTCCAGTAGGATTGTTTGGGTTAATAACTACCAATAATCTGACATCAGAATCCATTTTGGATTCAATATCATCCAAATCAATTGCCCAATCATCGTCCGACTTCAAGGAATATTCAACCGTAGATGCACCGTACATCTGAGGATATGCCATGTAAGGGGGATAATGAGGGCCTGGAGCGAGAACTTTGGTTCCTTCTTCAAGAGTAGCTGCAAAAATGATTTGTAAAGCTTCAGTCACACCATGACAAACGTATACATCATCCATGCTGCATTCCCAGCCTTTTGATGATTCATCTGCTGCAATTGCAGTACGAAGTTTTGTTAATCCATATGATGGAGAATAACCATTGTGCCCTTCTGCAAGCGCATTGCGGTATGCTTCAACCATATGAGGTGGAGTCGGAAGTCCGGGGTATGCAATCGGATCCCCGATGTTCAATTTGATTATTTCATGACCTTCTGATTCAAGTTTTGTTGCAGGTACTACTACATCACGGATAGCATATTCAATCTTGGAGGCTCGAGAAGAAACTGGAATCATTCAACTCCACCCATCCTGCAAATCTCATCATACTGACTTTTAGAAACAGGCTGTACTGAAAGGCGTTGGCCTCTTTGAACAAGAGGCATTTCTTCTAGAGATGGGTTGGCTTTGATATCAACAAGACTTACCATATTCATTTGTTGGACTGGCTCAATATCAATCATCATCCATCTAGGATTATCTGGAGTCGATTTCTCATCAAAATATTTGCTATTTGAGTCCCATGATGTATGGTCAGGATAGCCTTCGCGACTGACCTTTGCAATTCCTGCAACGTGAGGTGGTTTCGTATTCGAATGATAAAACAAGACATAATCACCCATTTTCATATCATCTCGCATCATATTGCGAGCCTGATAGTTTCTAACTCCGTCCCAATGTGTTGAGCCGTCAGAAACTAACTGGGAAAATGGGTAGACGTCGGGCTCAGATTTCATCAACCAGTATCGCACCATGTACCCTCGTAAAGGTGGCACAACTTAGACTTCACCATGCATCGCCATGGTCAGGAATTAAAGTTGCATCGACAAGATCAATATCACTTCGGTTTGCAACATTACCTAGACCAAGTTTTCTAGCCATAGAACTAGCACCACCGGTTGAACCGATACCCAATTCTTCCAACAATACGAATATTGCTGGTAATAATATTAGTGCACTGGCTGCTGCAATCCAAAGTAGTATGATAATTACAGTAATGAATGGTTTAATTTCAGGTATTGGGATTTGGTAAGCAGTAACCATACCTAGAGTTGTCACTGTTGCTGCTTCGAATAAGGACATTCCAGTACTGACAGTAGCGGTGCGAATTGCTTCGATACCCCCGCCCAATTCGCGTATACGGTTGGCTATGTGTATAGAGAAGTCAACACCAACACCAACCAAAATCGAGCCGATCATAACCGTCACAAGAGACAGAGATACATCCATTTGCCACATCACTAACCATTGAAGAGCAACTGTTGCAATAACAGGGGCTGTGGTCCATAAAGAGAACCTGATATCCTTGAATACTATTGCTAAAGTCATCAGAGTCAATGCCACTGCGAAGCCTAACGATGACCATTGGCTGCTAACAATCATTTCGTTAACTGCTATTGCCGTTGCAGCAACACCAGTTAATTCTCCAGCGTTGATATTACCTTTGTAATCGCGTGATGTGAATTCATTTACTTGGTCTACAGCAGTACTAGTTTCAGCAACTGCTACGAATGGCATGTCAACATAAATCAAATTGCGGCTGTAGTCGTCAGAAATGAATAGTCCCCGTGTTTCATCGGTAAGACTGGAATAAAATACATTGAGAAGGAATCGCTCTACATTTTCATTTTCAGCACCGTTGTTACGTGGGTCTGTTAGAATTTCCCAGTAGGTGACATCTTCATCATATTGACGATTTAAGTAAGGTTCTAATCCATCACGCAGAGCGGGTGGAACCAATGGATTATCAGAGATATTCCAAAGTGCGGTACCACTGAAATTCCCACCAACGCCTACCGATTTCATCAAGAATACGATACTAACGGCATTGGTCTGATCAACGGTATTCAGATCATTTTCAAGAGCTGATATCCCCTGCAATTTCAACACAGGTTCGGCTTCCTCCACCGGCGAATTACCAGATATATCTCCTTCGATTAGAATCATACCAACTTGACCTGCATTGAAGTCTTTTGAGTACTGCTTCATAGTAACTACTGCAGGTTCATCTTCTGGAGCCATACCCAAAAGGTCGATGTTTTCTTCAACATTCTCTTGGCCCCAAAACCCAGAAATGAATATGAAGACCATAAAGAATGCAATTACTGCTTTCGACCATTTGATAGGAACTTGAACTACCTTTTCAAAAATTGGCAAAGGAGGATGCTTTGGTTTTCTCAAATCTAGCAGTAAGGTGAGATTTGGAACCATTGCCATTGTCAAGATGTAAACTACGATTATTCCACCCGATAATGCAATACCAACTGTTTCAATTGGTTTCATCGGAGTAAATGTTAGGGAAATAAAACCGATCACAGTAGTTACAGCAGAAAGGAAAACTGCTTTACCAGTCGATGCAAGAGATTGACGGATTTTTTCATCTTTAGTTCCGGTCTCCTCGGCATAACGATTTGTGATGTGTAGGCCGTATGAAACACCAAGAGCAAGCAAAATTGGCCCTACGATAATTACAGTCATCGTAACTTCATAACCGGTATAACCCATTATACCTAAAGTACAAAATACAGAACACAAGGTTGGTAATCCTGCAATAACTACAACTTTGAATCCTTGAATTGGCCTCCAAGAACCCGTTTGTAATACATCAGAGTGGAATACAAACAAACCGAGCGCCACTAGGACAATCGCCATTGGGAAAATTTGCCAAAATAGTTTGAAAGAGAACTCTGTAACTGCATTCGTAATAGGAACTGGACCTGTTAGGGTCATGGTAATTCCAAGATCTTCCCAGTCACACAGATTAGGACCATCTGGTTCCCCATTTTGGTCATACTTACATGGTCGAAGTTCTTTAGAGATTTTAGTAATATTCTCTTGAGTGGATTCAATCACTTGCTTGGCAGTTTTACTCTCATTCACACCGATAATAATTACTGCACGGTCAAGGAAACCGTCTCCATCTATATCACGAGCTAATTTGTCTAATCCCGGAGAGGGCTCACCATCATCTTCATACATTTCATTGACTATGGTATCGATAGTTGTTTGAGAAGGTATGCTGTACTTACCCAAAATCGGGTCTGCCACCTCGAGAAGTTCTTTGGTAGTATTTGCGAAATCGTTACCGATACAGTCGGGGTCATTGTTACAAATCTCTGCTGCCAACTGGTCGATTAAGGCAATTTCAATACGCCCAGCACTGGAATTTACTTCTTTGATTACCGTGGACAATGAAAGTGCATAAATTACGTCATCATCTGGGTTTGATAAATCTGGATTCAATATACGCTCTACGTATGACATTTCTTGTAAAATACGTCTATCATCTATCGGTGAATCAGGAGATTCGATGTAGATAATCATCACGTTAGTTGTCCAATTGAGTTCTACTTCTTTGATACTCTCCAAAACAGGAGAACCTTCTGGCAGATAAACATCCAAGTCTCCATTTACGTTTAATGAGGGCTCATCTCCTGGCTTGAGAGATGTACCATCAACGAATCCCGAATGGTAAGCAAAGAAGGTCGATGCTAACAAGCATGTAAGGACCATGAAAATTGGAAACTTGGTTAATATGCCAGTTGCCCCATGTTTTTGCCATTCACGTTGCAAAGATTTGGGAGCATCTAATACCGCATCCAACGCCTTTCTAGCATCCCATTCTTTGACACGATTGGTCAATTTTTCTTGCCCGTGACCAAATATACGGGACAAGCGTCTTTGCGAGGAAGAATCGTCTCTTCCAGACTTAGAATCACCGCTCGACATAATGGCCCCCAGTATCCCGTCGGGCTTAGTACATTTGAAAGCATACCCATCATGAGTTGTGAAGGAGGCTCTTCCAATCACTTCAAAGGTAATCGCTACGACGCCGGGTCGGACCTGCGAGAATGACGCACGCAGGGCCGGTGAGCGATATGCCAGCCCCTAGACTAAACGACAAACGATGGTCAATCGACCTCGAGAAACGAATTCAAGAAGAACACTATGCAAATGAGGATGCATATTCGAAACGTTATGGGTTTAATCCAGACTCTGGAAAAGAGATCTTCGTAATAGATACACCTCCTCCCTACCCAAGTGGAACATGGCACATTGGTGCTGTTGCACAATACAGTATGATCGATGTCATCGCAAGGTCTCAAAGATTACTGGGTAAAGAAGTAAAATTTCCTTGGGGTGTAGATAGAAATGGTATCAACGTTGAGTTTACCGTTGAAAAAAATACTGGTAAAAAGATGAAAACCTACGATCGAGCTGAATTTCTGAAATTGTGTGAGGCCACTATTGAAGAGTTTACACAGTCAATGCGTAATACTGCTAGAAGAGTAGGACTCTCGATGGATTATGCCAATGAATATCTCACAGATTCACCAAATTATCGAATGGTAACACAGACAATATTTACAGAACTATTCAAACGTGGAGCGATTGTTGAAGACCTTCGTCCGAATATCTATGACCCTGTCGAGGGTACAACTATTGCAGATGCAGAGGTTGAACGTTTGCAGAGACGTACAAAACTTGTCGATGTGAAGTGGCTTACTGAAGACGGTGAAGAACTAATAATTTCTACAACTAGACCTGAGTTGATTTGCGCTTGTGGGATAGTTGTTGTACACCCAGATGATAAAAGATACAAGCACCTGGTTGGCAAGAAAGCAATGCTTCCAATTCCAGTAGATGGAAGAGAGATTAGCGTAGAGATTTCAACACACCCATCTGTAAAGAGTGAATTTGGCTCAGGCATTTTGATGGTCTGTTCATTTGGAGACCAAAATGACGTTGCAATTTTTAGAGAATTGGGGTTGACCCCATTCCAAGCAATAGATTTGGATGGATGTATGACCGAAATTGCAGGACCATTTGCAAGTATGAAAGTTAATGAGGCTCGAAAGTCGGTCATTGAATACCTCGAATCGGAGAATAAGATACATCAAATAGTCGAAAAAGAACAGGAAGTTCCTGTTTCGGAAAGAGGGAAAAACCCTGTCGAAATTATTCTCTTGAAAGAGTGGTATGTTAGGCAGACACATATGCAAGAGCGTATCGAAGAATTAGCAGAAGAAATTGAATTCCATCCCCCAAGAAATAAACAATTTCTACTGGATTGGATGGAGAACATTTCGATAGATTGGCCAATTAGCAGAAGGCGTTGGTATCATACCGAAATACCGATTTGGTATGCAGATAATGGCACAAAAGTGATCTGTGCACCATCTGGAGTCTATGTTCAACCTTGGTGTCAACCCCCTCCTGAAAACAGTGAGGTTCTCGACAGAGAAACCCGAGAAATCCTGGGAACATTCGGCGAAATGAAAGACCAATTGGGAGATATCGTTGGTGAAGAGAAAGTGTTCGACACATGGATGGACTCTAGTAACTCAAACCTGTTCGTTTCTGGTTATCTAAATGACATGGGTACATTCGAGAAAGCATTCCCCACTGCAATTAGGCCTCAAGGTAAAGAAATTGTTAGAACATGGCTTTACTATACTCTTTTGAAGAGTGCTCTATTACTTGATAAACCTGGATTCAAGCATGTTTGGATCGACGGTTTAGGAATGGACCCTTGGGGAAGAAAAATGTCCAAATCATTGGGCAATGGAATAGATGCGGATTCAGTTCTAGAATGTGGAGCAGGCGGAAGGACTGGTTCGTGGAGAGTCAAAGGTCCGGATAAGAGTGTCCAACTTAAGGCAAACAAAATTGGTTCTGAATGCTTTAGACTTTGGAAAGCATGTGATGCTCAGGTTGGAGATGATTTCCAAATCAATCCTGAAGAAATTGAAGCAAAATACTTCGGAGTTTTGACAAAGCTGTTCAACGTAGCCAGGTTTGCAAGTCAGTTCGATACACCAAGCGACTTAGACACAATCCCAGAGGATTTATCTGTGGAAGATCGCTGGATTTTAGCCGAGTTTTCTAGTACGATGAAAAGAGTTCAAGACGGATGGTCTGGATTGGACATTTACACTGCTACGCAAGCCCTCAAGACATTTGGAACAGGAGTGTTACCAAGCCACTGGTTGGAGATGTCGAAATCACGATTGTATGATGACGACCTCAATGCAGCATGGACAATTCACAGAATTGTCAGAGATTTCATGTCCGCATTATCACCTGTTTGTCCGTTCTTTACCCACCACATCTCAAGCACCCTATACGAAAGTAGTGCAGTAGATGTTAGAGAATTCCCATCATTAACACCAGATGATGCGGCATTACGTGCTCTAACCAATGCTATTGAAGAATTCAATGGTGCTACTTGGAGAACGAAAAAGGAAGCAGGACTACCCCTTAATGCTCCAATAAGTGGTATTTCAATTCCTGAGGAACTTAGTGAATTCAAGGAGATACTAACTCAAATGCATAAACTTGAGTGATTATTCGTCAAAATCTAATGTGGATTGCCTTGACAAAGGCATCTCTAAGTTCCCTAAGCGGAATCCGATTAATCTAATGGGCCGATCCAAATCTACATTTTCAGCAAATAACCCATAAGCTAAGCGCATGAAAACAGTTTCATCATCCATTGCAACTGGTATTGACTTACCGTGGGTGTGTGTTTCGAATCCTTGATACCTAATTTTAACCTCACCCAAACGTCCAGCAACACCCATTTCTTTAGCACGATTAATCACCTTTGTTACAATCAATGTTAATTGAGAAATTACAGATTCAATGTCGAGGCGATCGGTTTCAAACGTATGTTCCTTCCCTACTGACTTACGGCTCCTCAACGGACTAACATCATCACTAGAATCTCCATCCATTACTCGCATTATCCAAGATGCAAAGCGTTCTGAAGTGAATCTGGATAAGGCGATTTCACCGTTTTCAAATGCTTCACTCATTGTACTAACGCCCCACTCTGCTAATCTTGTTGCTGTTTTTGGACCAATTCCTGGGACTTCTCTGACTGGGCGAGAATCGAAGAATTTCAAAATCTCATCTGGAAGTGTTCGATGAATACCCGCTGGTTTGTTTTCTTCACTACCCATTTTTGCTAGGATTCGAGTTGAACCAATTCCGAAAGAAGTAGACAGGCCTAATTTATCCATTATTTTAGATTGCAATTCACGAGTTAAGGCTAGAGCCTTATCCCAATCGTTGTCACAAAAATCAGTTACATCAAGATATGCCTCATCTATACTTGCTTGCTCAAATTTATCTGCTGACTCAGAAAGAATAGCCATAACTTTCCGACTAGCTCGAGAATACAGTCCCCTAGTAGATTTGAGATAATGCCCCGAGCCATGAGGGGGGCCAGGGCAGCGACGCCATGCTTCACCGATTGGCATTGCGGAACGAATACCATATTTCCTTGCAGCATAATTGCAAGTGGAAACAATACCACGTCCCTTACCGCCCTTTGGGTCAGAACCAAGGATTAACGGTATGTTTGGATCTAATCCATGATGAAGAGTTTCAACTGCCGCATAGAAGGCGTCAAGGTCACAATGGATTAGTATCCTCGACGCCATACCACTATTGTACAGTCGGGGGTTTTTGAAGAACGCGAAACCCATGCTTTGATGAATAAGTGTTGACTGACTGTAATTATGGCAGCAATCAAACCAATATTGACAGGTATTGTTGGATTGTTGTTTCTCGCATCTTTAATAGGATATTCTGGTGAAGTCATCATCGATAATGTCCCCAAGCCTGACGCTGGGTTATGTGGTGTAACCAAGGAGTCCTATTCGGACGTACCAGGTTCAGGGGCCATTTTGGATATCGATGTCAAAGTTGCATGGGAAGATGACACTGTGTGGATTGGAATTATTGATGTTGAAACATATGATTCTCTAGACAAGTTAGGCGGTAACAGTGAGGGAGAAATAGTTCCGTGCGAAAGTAAAATCCGATTCTTAGCAGGAGGTCCTTCTTTCGGTAATGACTCCGAATTTTCATGGAACCCCGATGGCAATGAGTTTCATATCATCATAGGTTCAATGGAAGAAGCAGAAGACGATGATGATGACGACGGAGATAACCCGTTTCCATTCGAGGACTCTATCTCAACACAGACATTCATAGATGAATTCACAGTTACTGTAAACTATAACGCATCTGGCGGTTGGGGATTAATTCTATTCCTACTAATTTTGGAGTTAGGTTTAGTTTATGTTACAACTCTAGATATGCGATGATTACAAAAATTCACCGTTGACTAATGTCTTCGGTGTTTTACCAGACAAACCGATAATTACGGCATCGGCAATATCCAGACCGACACGCTGTTGTGCTTCCAATGTCGCTGCGCCGATGTGAGGTGTGCCATGGAAATTAGCATGCTGTATTAGGGGATAATTCTCAGGAAGAGGCTCAACTTCGAATACGTCTAGAGCCGCACTGGTAATTGTACCATTTTCTAACGCAGACAAAAGGGCATCCTCATCGACTATTCCACCTCTTGCACAATTGACAATGTGATTACCACAATGTATTGCTCCACGCTTACCAGGCATCATTTTCATTCGCCTTGAATTAACAAGGTGATGTGTTTCATCTGTCAAATTACAATGAATCGAAATGTGAGTACAGGTTTTGAAAAGTGAATCCACTTTTTTATGCAAATAAGCCCCTTGGGATTTAGCAATTTTGGGAGGTAGATATGGATCGTATGTGTGTATCTCCATACCCAATACAGAAGCAACTGCAGCCACGCCTTGAGCAATCCTTCCGAAACCGATGAGCCCTAGGCATTTGCCTGAAAGTTCAGTACCTTTCATCTCCTTTTTTTGCCACTTACCTTCCCTCATACCCCGGTCAGCGCGTGGAACATGGCGGATTGATGAAAGGAGATGTCCGATGGTCAGTTCAACTACTGATTGTGTAGATGCATTTGGTGCATTCACTACCTGGATTCCTAAATTTCCTGCGGCTTGTAAATCGATATTATCAACACCGACTCCTGCCCTAGCAATCAGCCTAAGACCCTTGCTTGCCGCAATTATTTCAGCAGTCATTTTGGTTGCACTGCGTACAATAATAGCATCAAATCCCTCGAGAGCTCCCTCAAGCAGATCCGCTTTCTCAATAAAGCCGATTACGACCTCATGACCTGCTTTTTCCAAAACCGCAACCGCTCCCGGAGCCATACCGTCGGTCACTGCAATACGTGCCATAATCAACAATTGAACTGTAGGCCGCTCATGAACATTATTGAGGGGTAAGCCTGCTCAGGGAACATGGCCACGACAATTGATGTCGAAAATTTGTTGTGGGCTATCGCAATATTGGGGCTTCCTTTGCTACTTGCTTTACCTGCTAAAATCCTCTACCAGACGGTGATTTTAGGCATTGGCCCTGCTGAAAGAAGTTATCGAAGTACAGTACAAAAAATTCTCGATGCTGGAATGCAAGTAGAACAATTTAGAGAAGTTCTTGACGATGAGTCGAGACGCTTGGGGATTAAGCCAAGCCGAGCGAAATTGAATGAAACTGACCTGCTCTATCCCCTGACTTTGACTCACTTTTTGCTAACACCTATGATTTTCATTCTACCATTGGTTGCTGTTGCATCATTACCGATTATCATTCTAGGTATACCAGTCATCTATGCAGTTGAAGTAGTTATGATAAGAAGAAGGTTACTAATCAATATGATTAAGATACTTGAAACATGGTTTGGAAAGCAGATTATTCACATCCCAGATGCAGGTAATGAACATTGGAGTAGTGATGCCAAAGTGCTTGACGGCTCTAGTATTGCAGTACATTTTCATAAAGTCCCCAGAGTAGTATTTCTAGGATTATTCTCATGGCTAATCATACATTGGACATTGAGATTAGATTCGATAATTGTAGAGTTCACCCTTTCTGGCCTGTTCTACATTTTATTGCTAGGCATCGTTGGTATTGTGACAACTGCCCTAGAATCCAACCTAGTTTTAGTTGACCCTGCACGAGGAAGGATAATTCCAATTTCTGATTGGCTAGAATCAATGTTGACTCCAATTGTAGGCGTAGGATTATTGTTCTTGTTGGGAAGGGATTTGATGGCCGAAGCAAGGGATGGAGGAAATACCGTATTGTTTTCTGCTACTGTACTAGTGGTACTGTATTGTGCAACTGCCGTTGGAGTAACATTCCAGTGGGGATACACTTGGTGGCATGGAAAGACTGTTAGAAAGAGATTTGAAAGACAAGCGATCGACAAATTAAATCCTCAGTCCTACGATTTAACTAGAAATCGAGGTCGGATTCAACTAAATGTTCGCTGCTCTATGGCTGAAAGAATCGATGGTGGTATTGCACCAGGAACAAATCTGACATTCGCAGATTTAGACAACTTACCTACTGCACATGAAAGTGTTATTACAAGCCCGGTTAATCCTCTGGAGTAGTTAGTTTATCCAAGGGATTTCGTCAGGAATCTCAGCAAATATATTTGCGGGTAGAGCCGTCTTGATTTTAGACACATATCCAAGGTTGTTGGCTGTATCTTCTTGCCAGGTAGCATATTCCTCATAAGTCTCCATTTTCAAAACTAAATTATTTCCACGGTTCCACTCTAGTGATTGCATTTCAGTTTCAGGCGGGTCGTGACCAGTGCAAACCAATACCTCACCAGAAAATCGCTCTAAGACATCGAGAGCTTGCCAGTGCATGTGTGAGCGACCACTTGGCAGATCATCCCTGCCAACTCCACCTGCTCCGGTGAATAGGAAATCACCTGTGAAAATGTAACCATCACATTCGATTATCATCGAATCACCAGTATGGCCGGGAGAATGGTGGAAATGGAATTCGACATTCCCCATAGAGATTGTAGATTCCTCATCGACATAAATAGTCACACCAAGAGATGGCGTGTCATTCCACATGACATATTCACAACCCATCATTTCTGCTAATTTGAAGCAGCCAGTGATATGGTCAGCATGGGTGTGAGTAGCCATAGCATATTCTAACTCTAGACCTTCATCATCTAGTAATGAAAGGTAATCCCCAAGATTATCCCATACCGGGTCGATTAGAGTAGCTTTTTTGCTAGATTCGCAAACAACAAGGTATGTCATGGCCCACATTTCTTCGTTGAGTTGCTCGACTCGCATGTTTATCGGTAAACCAAGTTATACTTCAATTATTCATCAAGAATTAGGAATGGGTTCAAGAACCTCTGGCAACAGAAACTAAGCGGGGAATACCATGGAAGTTCTTAGTTACGTCATTTTTGGTGCAAGCATGATTGCTGCATTCCTTATTGGAAAGGGTTTGAAGAGGGACGATGGAATCCAGGTTCGTAGCGAATTAAGAGAGATGAATAAAGACACTCGAGACACGATACAAGCAACAGTTGTAACTGTGGTTAAAGAACTTGGAGAGGAGCAACAGAAGCATCTTTCTAAGGTTGGTGAAAACATTTCAAATTTGCAGGTTTCGAATGAGAAGAAACTTGATGAAATGCGTGTTATAGTCGATGAGAAATTACAAGAAACTCTCGACAAAAGAATCACTGAATCCTTCAAATTAGTTGGAGAAAGACTTGAATCTGTGCAAACGGGATTAGGTGAAATGAAGAGTTTGGCTACTGATGTAGGCGGTTTGAAAAAAGTGCTAGCCAATGTATCGACACGAGGGGCCATGGGGGAATTACAAGCAGAACAAGTGCTAGAAGACTTCCTAGATCACTCACAATACTCGAAAAACGTACAGACCAATCCCAACTATAACGGAACAGTAGAATTCGCTATTAGTTTGCCAGGTGATGGAGTAAACAGAATTTGGCTGCCGATAGATTGCAAATTCCCTAGAGAAGATTATGAAATACTCATTGACGCCCAAAATGCAGGGGACAAGGATGTTATTGAAAGAGCCACTAACTCTCTAGTTGCTAACATCAAAGGCAAGGCTAAGGACATCAGAAGCAAGTACATATCACCCCCTCAAACAACAGACTTTGCAATAATGTTCCTCGCTACTGAGGGGCTTTATGCAGAAGTTGCAAGACAACCTGGGCTTATCCAAGAGTTGCGACAAAAACATCGAATTTCTGTTTGTGGCCCAACCAACCTAATGGCATTTGTTGACAGTATGCGAATGGGATTCAGAACTCTCGCTCTGCAAGAGAAAGCAGTCGAAGTGTGGTCTGTTCTTGGCGATGTCAAAAACGAAATGGAAAAGTTTGGAGGCATAGTTCAAAAAGCCCACAAACAAGCAATTACTGTTGCTAATACATTGGGTGGAGAAGGTGATGGAATGCAAAGAAGGTTACGAGCATTGGAAAGAGCATTGAGAGATGTTGAAACCCTAGAATCCCCAAAAAACCCAGATACTGGTTTGCTGGAAGATTAAACAGTGAGGCTTGTTCGGTGGCAACATGGAGCATCCTTCCGCCGTACTCTATCTCGAACATGACGGTAAGGTATTGCTCGTCGATTCAGATGGAAAGGGTCCGAAATTGCCCAAGATGAATAGTATAGGCGACACAAAGTTTCGATTTCCAACGAGTTCGGAAGTTGAAACACTTGGTATTGAGTGGGAATCAAAAAACACATTCGATATTCTTGGTATTGAAGTCACAAAGGCACACCCAATGATAGATTGGCCTGAGCATTGGGCCTGGAAAGACGAATGTATTAGCGATGATGCTGTTCACCCAATCGCACGGGAATCGATTTACAGATCGATTCACAGATTGGTATCGAAAGTGATGGTATTGAATTGTGAAGGTAAAGTGCTAATGGGTAAAATTGAGCGTGGGCACTTTGTT
>MDSY01154685.1_pt1 | contig 23327 bp, 22 predicted proteins | sample 811131 | NCBI WGS metagenome assembly MDSY01 (sample SAMN05326643, study PRJNA326480) | marine metagenome | isolation source: seawater | place: Atlantic Ocean: South West | collected 2010 | reverse complement strand
TGTGGCCCATGCTATGACTGAAATGCCGGAACAATGCAGCTTTGACGTACAAATTGCCCGTATCCAGCCTGGTAATCACTACATTTCGCAGGCTCATGCAGAAGGGGTGATAGAAATTGTAAGCCTAATGCAGGGTCAACTAGTGGTTGAAGTGCAAGACGAGCACTTTCGACTGGCAGCTATGGACTGTTTACGGTTTTGTGCCGACCGCCCTCATAGCTACTTTAACTGTGGCGAGGTTGAAGCTGTTTTCCACTGCATTATTGCTTATCGCCAAATTGCTAGCGACAAAGCCCACACCTACTAGGAAACATGATGACCCTATTAACTAATTCACCTCTAGCCCAACTTAGCTCACGCTTAAGCGATGACATTGCCCATTTACATGTTCAAGGTTTGTATAAGCATGAGGCCCCCATCAGCTCACAACAACAAGCTGCAATTACTAGTGGTGGCAAACAGCTCATTAACCTATGCGCTAACAACTATTTAGGCCTAGCCAACCACCCTAAATTAATCAACGCTGCGCAAGAGGCTTTGCATCAACATGGGTTTGGTATGGCCTCTGTGCGGTTTATTTGTGGTACGCAAGAGTTACACAAACAACTGGAGGAGCGGGTAGCCGCATTTTTAGGTTTTGAAGATAGCATCCTCTACTCATCCTGCTTTGACGCCAATACCGGCTTGTTTGAAACCTTACTAGATGCCCAAGACGCCATTATTAGCGACAGTCTTAATCATGCCAGCATCATAGATGGTGTACGCTTATGCAAGGCTAAGCGGCTGCGTTATGCTAACAACAATATGCAAGAACTAGAGCAGTGTTTACAACAAAGCCAATCTAGCCGAACACAACTGATCGTCACCGATGGTGTGTTTTCTATGGATGGTAGCATTGCCAATTTAAACGCTATTTGTGACCTTGCTGAGCGCTATAATGCGCTAGTGATGGTGGACGATTCCCATGCCGTCGGTTTTATGGGAGATCAGGGCCGCGGTAGCCACGAATACTGTGGTGTAATGGGTCGTGTGCACATTATGACAGGCACCTTTGGTAAAGCCTTAGGAGGAGCTTCTGGCGGTTATGTGGCGGCCAATAAAACGGTGGTTGAATGGCTGCGTCAGCGTTCTCGGCCGTATTTATTTTCTAATTCTTTAGCGCCACCTATCTGTGCCGCTACCTTGGCTGCACTAGATATTGTTGAACAAGACCCTGCATTAAGGCAAAACCTAAAAACAAATACACAACACTTGCGTGATGGGCTGGCCAAGGCTGGTTTTGAGCTAATGGGCAAAGACCATGCCATTGTGCCTATTTTATTGGGCGACGCTCAGGTGGCTAGCCAATTTGCACAACTGATGCAAGATCGTGGTATTTTTGTGGTGAGTTTTTCATTTCCTGTGGTGCCCAAAGGACAGGCCCGTATTCGTACTCAAATGTCAGCAGCACTCAACACACAACAGATTGATGAAGCACTAATGGCCTTTATTGAAGTTGGGAAAAAACTTGGAGTGATACCATGAACATTCCCCAAACCATGCACGCACTCACTAAGCAAAAATCAACACAAGGCTTGTGGATGAATGAAGTTGATGTACCCAAATTTGGCCACAACGATGTACTTATAAAAGTCACCCAAACAGCTATTTGTGGTACTGATGTGCACATCTATAACTGGGACCAATGGGCACAAAAAACAATCCCTATAGGCATGACTGTTGGCCATGAATTTGTTGGTGAAATAGTGGCCATGGGTAATAATGTAAGCAGTTTTGAAATAGGTTTAAGGGTATCTGGGGAAGGGCATATTACCTGTGGCCATTGCCGTAACTGCCGAGCAGGAAGGCGTCACTTATGTATTCATACGGTTGGCGTTGGCGTTAATCGCAACGGTGCCTTTGCACAATATTTGTGTTTGCCCGCAGACAATGTATTTCCGGTGGCGGCACAAATCGACAATGCCCACGCGGCAATTTTTGATCCTTTAGGCAATGCTGCCCACACAGCACTGAGTTTTGACTTAGTAGGTGAAGATGTATTAATTACTGGTGCCGGACCGATAGGTGTGATGGCAGCAGCAATTGCTCGCCATGCCGGTAGCCGCAACGTGGTGGTAACAGACATTAACCCCTATCGATTAGAACTGGCAGAACGCATGGGGGCAACCCGCGCAGTGAACGTTAGCAACACGCAGTTAACTGACGTTATGCAAGAACTCCATATGAGTGAAGGTTTTGACGTAGGTTTAGAAATGTCTGGCGCCATACCTGCCCTTGAACAAATGCTTACCACCATGAACCACGGTGGTAAAATAGCTATGTTAGGTTTACCAAGTGATAAAATGGCCATCGATTGGAGTCAGGTTATTTTTAAAGGCCTTACCATCAAAGGTATCTATGGCCGAGAAATGTACGACACCTGGTACAAAATGACGTCTATGCTGCAGTCAGGCCTTAACATAGCACCTGTATTAACCCACCGTTTTGCCGCTGAAGACTTTCAACAAGGGTTTGCTGCCATGTTGTCCGGCAACAGTGGCAAGGTGATTCTAGATTGGTGAGTAATCAATTATCAACAATTAATGCCAGTACTATAGTTGTTTTTAACTACGTAACTTTTGATGCTGTGGGTCAAAAGATGATTTAAGGCTTATATTAATAGCATATTCTTTACCTTCAACAAGCACCGTATAGCTGCCGTCTTCTAGGCACCGTTTATTGGTAGTACCTACAGGCAATTGCAATAAACATAAACCTACTGACCTTTGGCTATGCTGGGCATAAGCTCCAGAGGTCACAAAACCGACTATTTCACCATCCCTTAATACTGCTTCGTTATGATGCAGCATAGGCTGATCATCTAATAACGTAAGGTGGCATAAATAAGCGCCTTCAGCTTCTTCACACCTTCTTTCAAAAGCTGCTTGACCTAAGAATTTTTGCGCTTTGTCCGTTTTGCACAAAAATTCAAGACCTAATTGATGGGGAGCATCCGTGTAAGAAACATCATGGCCCCAATGCAGGTAGCCTTTTTCGATACGCAAGGCATTAAGCGCCTCGCCTCCCATCAGCTTTAAGCCCAACCCTTGGCCATTATCTAACAGTAATTGCAGTATATAGTCGGCAAAATCTGGCGTAACGTATAGTTCCCAACCCAGTTCACCTGTGAAGGAGACTCTTTGTGCCCAGCATGGCGCATGCCCTAGATAAAGGTTTTGCCAAGTGCCAAATGGAAACGCAGAATTAGACATGTCCGTGTGCGTTAATGTTGCCATCAACTGTCTACTTTTGGGCCCCACAATAGAAAGTACACCATAAGCTGAAGTAGCATCCTGCAGGCGCACATCTTCTTGAGGCAAGATGTTCTTTCGTAACCACAATTGATCGCGCCTTGTGCGCGCCATGGAGCTCATCAATAAGAACTTATTATCTGCAAACCGCGCCACAGTGATATCGCTTTCAATGCCACCACGTTCGTTGAGCATTAGTGTATACACCACCTGCCCCAGCTTCATCGCCATGTTATTGGTACACATGCGTTGTAAAAATCGTTCTGCATCGATCCCTTCAACCCAAAGTTTTCCCAACATAGAATAGTCTAACAAGGCCACATCTTGGCGGGCTGCTTGCTGCTCAGCCTGCGCATAATCAAACCACTTTGCTCTATCGAAACTATAGTCTGTTGTGGGCGTCACTCCCTTGGGCGCGAACCACGCGGGTCGCTCCCAACCTTGCTGTTCGGCAAACCAAGCGCCATGTTGCTTTAAAGTATGATAAAAAGGTGTTTTGCGTAACTGTCTTGCCGTGTCACGCTGGTAATTTGGCCAGTGCATGGCGTAAGTACGGGTTTCTGTTTCTGGCGCCCGTGCTTGTAGATAAGAGTCTTGAGCTTGAAAGGTTTGAATACGGGCGGGATCCATATCGTTAAGATCCATCGGTGCGTAACCTTGCATAATCCATTGCGCTAAGGCGCGGCCAGCTCCCGCTCCAGATTGAATGCCAGTAGAATTAACCCCAGCTAGCACAAAGTAATTGGCCACTTCAGGCGCTTCACCTAAGGTAAAGTTACCATCGTAGGAGTAGCTTTCTGGGCCATTAAAAAAAGTTCGAATACCTGCTGTCTCTAATGCAGGCACACGGTGCATAGCCATTTCCAACACGTCCATAACGTCATCATCTACAAAAGGTAAAGAGTCGGAACAGAATTCTTCATCAATGCCTTCCATGCCCCAAGGTTTTACTTTGTTGTGGGCGAAACCAAACAATAATTTACCAGCATCTTGTTTAAAATAAGTGCAATCGTCGTAGGCCCTTAGCACTGGCAGATCCTTAGCCAAGCCTTCAATCACATCTGTCACTAAGTAATAATGTTCGCAGGCATGAGTAGCAACATGCACGCCACTTTGGCGACCCAATTCACGGGCCCACATACCCGCGCAATTAACCACAAAGTCAGCTTCTAAGAAACCTTGCTGCGTTATTACCCCCGTGGCCTTACCGTTAGTAATCACCACGTCTAGTACTTTTGTATTTTCAAACAGTTGGGCACCATACATGCGCGCACCCTTAGCTAACGCCATGGTTAAATCGATGGGGTTAATATAGCCATTACTTGGCACATGGATACCGCCCAATACGCCTTCTGGGTTCATTAAGGGCCAACGTTGTAATATTTCCTCAACACTCAACTCAGTGGCTTCTATCTTGTTTAGCAAGGCAAAGTCAGCCTGCCTGCGCAGTTCACGCATACGCTCAGGGTGGCTAGCAATAGCAATCGAGCCACATTGCGCAAAACCTGTGGCTTGGCCTGTCTCACGCTCTAATTCTGCGTATAGATCAACACCGTACTGAGAGAAGGCTGTGGTGGCATGCCCTCCATGCAATCGACCCACTAAACCAGCAGCATGCCAGGTAGTGCCACTAGTAAGCTGTTTTCGCTCCAGCAACACCACATCTTTCCAGCCAGCCTTAGCCAAATGATAAGCCACCGAGCAGCCGTGAATGCCACCACCGATGATGACCACTTGAGTCTTTTTAGGTAGTTGTTTTTTGTGGTCTAGTTGCTGGGGTAAAGGTTTAGCCATTAGTGTGGTAATCCTTGGTTAAATAGACAACCAAATTGAGTTAATTGTTGGTCGACCCCAGACAACCTTAGCAGATGCCACGCAAGCGCCTGATTACTAGAGATAACAGGTTTACCGAGGTGTTTTTCCGCCTTAGCAATAATGTTGGCCACTCTTAAGCTGGTACAAGCGACAAAGACGCCTTCACACTCTTTATGCTGGCCTAGAGCAATAATGGCGTTGAAAATACTGGTAGAGTCTACCCTACCCACTTCGAAGTCATCCTCTATATTAAAATAGCCCGTGCGAGCAATTTTAATACCACTAGCACATAAAGTGTCATTCAAAGCTTGGTTTACTGCGGGGGTATAAGGGGTGAGCAAGGCAATTTTTTTTAGGTTTAAAGCCGTGCACGCAGCCTTACATGCACTAAGAGGGTTGCTAATTTTGGCATGAGGGTGTTGCGACAAAATCAATTGAGCTACCTGGTCTTCACCAATAATAGTAGCCCCAGAGGTACAGGCATAACCAATGGCATCAAAAACAAAGGCTTTAGGTAATAGGCTGGCAGTATAGGGTAGGTCAGCCTTCATTTGGGCCAAAGTTTCAGGCGTGACCTGCATGGCGTTAGCAATACGCGCATGGTACAAAGCCACCCCATCAATAGCTAATAGCTGACAAAACTCATGTTCTATGGTCTGATCTGTTTGTAATACAATCAGGCCAATTTTTGCGGTTTGGCCTAAACCTGCATCTGATGATTAAAGTAGTTGTTTGATATGATTCATTTTGCAAACACCTACCCTAATTAGCTGAAATTCACCTAATCCTTGTTAACCAGAGCATTACGAATAAGCAGTACGAAAATACCTAACATGCCACCCAGCACAAAGGCCAAAGGTATAACCAACGTTGCTTTGATTTTGCTTTTGTATTCTAGCGAAGCTAAGTCATACACTGCCGCGGAAAATTCTTCAGAACCTATGGGTGTATTAGCGAATAACTCATTTGCTCTTAATACTGTTGGGTCTTGTAACAATTTTAATTTTGTGTTTTCTAGATAAACTAATTCTTCAATAAATGGATCAACTGTTTGGCGAGACTCAATCATTTTTATTTCTTTTTCTAATGCGAGGTATCCTCTTAAATACATCGGTTCATCTTTGCCAGAGGTGACCACCGTTGAGACATTTGAATAAGTTTGCGCCGAAAAAGATCCATTACTTAGGTCAAGTGATCGAGCTATTTGAGCCTGTTCACCTAACAATGCTAATTTAGTAATCGTATTAATTTCATACATAGCCAATAGACGTTGTTTTTTTAGATCTATATCTTCAATAGCAAACTTGTTTGTTCTAGATTTTTCATCCCTGCGGCGTTGGAAGGTGTTACCCATTTGCCGATTAGTATTTTGATTAGACAGCACTAAAGAGTCGGCTAGTATTTGGGTCGCCATGTCTGGCTTTTGAGTGGTGACATTCAATACCCAATTTGGCTGAAAATTATTAGCTGTAAGGGGCGTAGGAGGAACGAGGGAAAAACCATAAGCAGTGCTTCGCAAGCGAAAGGCAAACTCTCGGTCGGTTTCGTCTTCTTGTTGTGCAATATAACCATAGCTTTTGATAAAAGATTCAATGCCGTCATAAGATCTAACATCATCAATAAACGCTGACAATAATACTTGTTCATCTATTGCCATAAATTCAGTGGCATTAAGCTCGGTATAGACGTCAGCTTTAACACTAGGCAACGCCGCTATTTCAAGGCTGCCAGTATAGGTTTTAGGTACAAAGACCAAGTAAGCTAAGGCTAACATAACGGTAACAAAAGCCACCCCTATTACTAACCATTTACCGTTCCAGAGGGATCGAACTAGATCTGCTAAGTCAATTTCATCGTTATATGCTGGGTTGTGGTCTAGAGGGTGCTCTGACTTTTGCTGATAGGGGTGTTGCATAAACTGTTTCCTATTCCTTATTGGGAGACATCAGTTGTTTGGGCTGAGATTAACCTCGATGGCTTGGCTTGGTGATGATCACCAAGCCAATGGCTACTAACCGACGATAGACACATCTTCAGCTTGAATGCCTTTATCGCTTTCAGTGACACTAAAGCGCACTCGTTGACCTTCAAGCAATGAACGATGGCCTTTGCCACGAATAGATCGAAAGTGAACAAATACATCATCACCTTGATCCCGAGTTACAAAACCAAACCCTTTGGTTACGTTAAACCATTTTACAGTGCCAGATTCACGATTAGGATCATCGTCCATTTCATCCCACTGCGCGTCATCTTCTACCCCCGAAGAAATGAACTTAACTCCCGTAGCAAGAGTGGCTACCCAGAACATAACAAAGGCCACAGCCACCACCAACTCGTATTGAGCATTAACGATGTTGGAGCCGTGAACGACCTCATCTAAAATAAATGGTAGTGCCAAAGCGGCGATTAAACTAATAATGAAGCTATAAATAAATAATGTACGTCTCATGATTCCTAGATATCTCTGTTTTATTATTTTCAGTAAAAAAAGTATTATACCGCTGCGGCAGGCCATTCGCATATGCTAGCCAACATAAAATCGGTACAATCACGCAAGATTATAGAAAAACCAGCAACCAATCAAACACTTGGTTTATAAAACTCTACTTTTTTTCAACTTCTTGAGAATATCATGAATAATGCCGCCGATATCGTCGAATTACAGCATCAACTCGCCTTTCAAGAACAGACAATAGACACCCTCAACGAAGTTGTGAGCCAACAGCAAAAAGACATTACTAGGTTAGATCGGGCACTGGGCTTATTGGCACAGCAGATGACCAATTTGCAACAAGCGGCTGATGCTGGCCAAGGCGGGCAAGAGGCGAGCCAACCACCACACTATTAGTTGTAAGTTAGCAGTTGTAAAGAGATCAGCTTAATAATTATTTATCAAAACTGCTATTGACGTATATATCAAAGCGGTTAGATTTTCCTTCAAGCCGATAAGTAGGCTTGTGCTGAGCAAGGTCAGGCGCAATTCGTGGCCGCTTTACTACCACTCTATGGCTGGCTAAGGCTAGCGCTGGCGCCAATAGAGCATCTGCGTCTTCATCAGCACCTACCAACTGGCGAAACAGTGCCATTTCTTTTTTTACTTGTGCCGATTTGCCCGAATGCGGAAACATAGGGTCTAAATAAATGACTTGGGGCGCGTCAAATTGTCCTCTGTGCCAGCCGGCCATCACAGATAAAGCATCACCTTTGTTGAGGCGCATTGCCGCCACAATGTCACCAACATCGATATCTAATGACCCCCTTACCAAACCATCTGCCAACAAAGCGCGCACTACCGGCTGACGCTCTGCCATAGATACAGAGCAACCTAAGCTAGCCAATACAAAGGCATCGCCACCTAAACCCGCGGTTAGATCAAGTATGCTAGGGCGCACCTTGCCTTGAATCCCCACAGCCTTGGCAACCTGCTGGCCTTTACCACCGCCAAAGACCCTTCGGTGACGTGCCTTTCCTGCTGCGAAATCAACCCGTACAGCACCGCTGCGCCCATCTATAGGCTCCAGCCCTAGGCCTTCAGGAGTGAAACGCAACAAAAAATCATACCCTTTGTTGTGTTTTTTGATCAGCGGCACCCCAAGCTCTAGGGCTAAAGCAGTCTCTAAAGCTTGGAAACCCCCAACTGCAATAGCTACACTGCCTGCACCAGCTATGCTGGCTAACCTAATCTGGGTAGTATCAGCCAACATAGGCCCACTCCTAAAACAAAACGGTAGGCCACAAAGGGCCACATACCTATGCGACTAATCACTTGCATAAACAACACAATACACATCCAGGCACTCAAAACAGACACTACGAACGCAATTAGCATAGGGCCCCATTCAATAACAGTACTGCTGGTCACCAATTCAAGAGACATTAAGCTAGCGGCGGCTAAAATGATTGGAATAGACATTAAAAATGAAAAGCGTGCAGCGGCTTCACGGGTGTAGCCAAGCATAAGTGCTGCCGTCATGGTGATGCCAGAGCGAGATGTGCCTGGTAATAGGGCCATGGCTTGAGCTACGCCTATACATATAGCATGACGCCAACTCATGGCCGCCATGTGATGCTCTTTGCGGCTGCGCCAATCGGCCCAACCCAGCAGTAAACCAAACATAAGAGTCGTCACAGTCACCACCCAAAGTGCCCGTGCATTCACCTCTATCCAGCCCTTAAATACTAAACCAAAAAACACCGCTGGTAAGGTTGCCACGATAAGCATTAGCGCCATGGTTGCCTGCGGATTCAAACGTCTTTCTTGCTGCCATTGCCACAAGCCCAAAACCAAGGTGAACAAATCACTACGTAGGTAAATAACTACGGCTAATAAACTGCCCAAATGCACCGCCACATCAAAGGTTAAACCCTGATCAGGCCAACCTAACAATAAACTTGGAAATAATAAATGGGCTGAACTTGAGATGGGTAAAAATTCAGTAATACCCTGAATTAAAGCGATGATACTGGCTTGGATCCAATCCATGGGTAATCCTCAGTAAGGTAGTGGGCTTATGCCAGTAAACTATTGCCAACAAATAATTGCCAACAAGCTATTGATAGCGCGGTAACTTTTTCCAGGTTACTTCGTCACGCAAATACACTGGCAAAGCATGTTCAGGAGCACACTGTCGCCCTAGCGCGTAGTCAGCACCAGCTAACCTTGCCATTTCTAGTGCTCTTGGCTGCAGGTCTGTACATACCGATTGGGCAGACGCTGTGATTGCTTTAGGCAGATTAACCACCAACAGACCGCTACCACAGGCAGCATACACTGCATTAACCATTTTAACTTGCGCAGGCGTACACACACGTTCGGTAATTTGCGCTAGGGCAAGTTCGGGATGAGTTTCATCAATAATATATTCACCCCAGTACACTTCACCCATACGGGCATCTAAACAACAGGCATAAGCTAAGTTGGGGGCACTAAACTGCTGATGATAGCGCAACGCAAGGGCACCAAGGGTAGAAATAGGGATCACTGGGCAATCAATACCAAATGCCAAACCTTGAGCTACACCGGCTGCTATGCGGATACCTGTGAAAGAACCTGGGCCACGACCATAAGCAATGGCGTCGAGGCTAGACATTTTAACGTCAGCCTCCCACAATAGCTCTTTAACCATAGGCAATAAACGTTGCGTATGTTGCCGCTCTGCAGGCTCTTCTTTGCCTATTAAAAGGCCGGTATCGCTCCATAAAGCTACACTGCAAGAGGAGCCAGAAGTGTCCAACGCCAATATGTGGGTCATGGGCTAAATTACTGATCAAGTGCTGAGAACACAGCTTCTTTAATGTCACTCACAGTACCCACACCGGCAATATAATGATACGCAGGTGCAGTAGGGCCTTCAGATATAATTAAGCTCTTATAAAAGTCCACTAGAGGGGCAGTTTGTTGGTGGTATATGCTTAACCGCTGGCGCACAGTATCTTCTTGGTCATCAGCACGTTGCACTAGGTCTTCACCAGTTACATCGTCTTTACCCATTTGCTTAGGGGCATTAAACACAAGATGGTAAGTGCGACCAGAACCTGGGTGCACGCGGCGGCCACTCATACGTTTTATAATTTCTTCGTCTGCAACGTTAATTTCAACCACAGCGTCAATGGACACATTAGCGTCTTTTAATGCTTGCGCTTGGGGAATAGTTCGCGGAAATCCATCAAACAAAAAACCCTTTTGACAATCGTCTTCCGCAATACGCTCTTTAACCAAATTAATGATCAGCTCGTCGGTGACTAAACCACCTTCAGCCATTACCTTTTGCGCAATTTGGCCTAACTCAGTGCCTGCCTTAACGGCTGCACGTAGCATATCGCCTGTGGATATCTGGGGAATACCGTACTTTTCTGTAAGGTACTGTGCTTGCGTACCCTTACCCGCGCCAGGCGCACCTAAAAGGATTAACTTCATGATCTAACTCCAAAAAATTTAAATTCTATGGCAATTATTTAGTAGCTCGGTCAACCCATATTCGACTAAATTAAGATGCCTTAGCAAAGGGGCTAACAGGATAAGAAAAAAATAATACCCTGCTAATATCGCCCGCTTGCTAAGAAACCCATGATCCAAATATATTTAACTTGGCCGCGTAGTGTAACCAAAACTAAGCGCCAGTGCCACGGCCGTTAAATTAAACTGAATGATAGCGATTATACGCGCACCTATTACATCCTGAAGTTCTGTTATAAACCCTGCGCTTTAGCGTCATCCCAACCTGCATCCATACGTTCTAAGCTGACATTTTCTATCTGCTCACCAGCCTCTAAAAGTTGCGCTTCTAAGTAGCGAAAACGGCGTTCAAATTTGGCATTAGCAGCCCGCATCACCTGTTCTGGGTCTTGCTTTAAATGGCGGGCCATATTGACACAGGCAAACATTAAATCACCCAGTTCTTCTATGGTGTGATCCTTATCACCACTGGCAAAAGCCTGCTGCACTTCTTCCAGCTCTTCTGTCATATTAGCCAGCACAGGCGTTATATCTGGCCAATCAAAACCCACATTAGCTGCGCGCTTTTGCAACTTTGCACTGCGCTGCATAGCAGGCAAGGCATTAGGCACATCATCTAATACAGAATACTGTTGCTTCGCGTTCCGCTCGCCCTGCTTAATGCTTTCCCAGCGTTCCAGCACTTGTTCGGCGTCTATACCTGTTTCACTTTCACTCTTTTCATGAGCTTGGAGGGCAAAGACGTGGGGGTGGCGGCGAATTAATTTATCTGCCATCGTTTGGGCTACATCGGCAAATTCGAAACTACCTTCTTCTCGGGCAAGCTGGCAGTAAAACACCACCTGGAACAACAAATCGCCCAACTCGTCTCGTAACTGCATGCGGTCATCAGATTCTATAGCGTCGGCAACTTCATAGGCTTCTTCTAAGGTATGGGGCAGAATGCTGCGAAAGTCCTGCTTTAAGTCCCACGGACAGCCGCCGTCTGGGTTACGCAACTAGGCCATGATATCCAATAAATGCTGCATGGATTCACTGGTGCCATTCACTTGATCAACCATTCTTTTGTCGCCTCACATCCAACACGTTAGGTAGTTGGCTTATTTTGTCTAAAATACGCCCAAGCAACGCTAAGCGGGAAATATCGATCGTCATGGCGATGGTGGCAGAGTGGGTCTTTCTGTCAACGTTGGTACTAATGTTGCCTAAGTTAACGTTTTCATTGCCCAAAACAGTAGTGACTTCACTCAACAAGCCAGCTCGATCTACCGCCTCTATAAAGATTTCTACAGGGTAGGTATTTTCACTGTTACCAGACCAGTTCACTTCAATAATACGCTGGCGATCACGTTCCGCCATATTCATAATATTAAGGCAGTCTTGTCGATGCACAGACACACCCCGACTAAGGGTAATAAAACCATTAATAGGGTCACCTGGCACCGGCTTACAACAACTGGCAATAGTAGTCAGTAGGTTACCTACTCCCGCTATCTGAACATCATTACCAGTACCTGAGGCAGGTCTAGCTTTACCATTTAACAAACTAAGATCTAGTTGTTTCTTAGTTTTAAGGTTAGGTTCTACTTGCAGGTGAGCTGCGTTAATAACCTGGGCTAAACGCACATCGCCAGCACCTAAAGCGGCATACATGTCATCCACATGCTTAAAGTTAATCGCCGTGGCGATTTGATTGTAGTCTACCCCTGTAATAGCCATGCGGCGCATTTCACGCTCGACTAGCTGACGCCCAGCTGCAGCATTTTTATCTTTGTCGAGTTGTTTGAAATAGTGACCAATTTTGGCCCTTGTGCGTCCAGCCTGAACATAGCCTAAGTTTGGGTTCATCCAATCTCGACTCGGCGCACCTCCTTTGGAGGTCATAATAGAGACTTGATCTCCAGTTTTCAAACTATAAGTAAGGGGCACTATACGGCCATGAATCTTTGCCCCACGACAGGTATTACCTACTTCTGTATGCACTCGGTAAGCAAAATCAATCGGTGTGGCACCGCTAGGCAGATCCACAACATGGCCTTCAGGAGTAAATACGTAAATACGATCCTGTTCCACATCACTTTTCACTTGATTGACAAATTCGGCGCCATCACCTACCTCATCATGCCACTCCAATACCTGGCGTAACCATGCCAGTTTTTCGTCGTATGAGTTGCCAGTACTATTAACGTCCGTACCTTTGTATAACCAGTGGGCACATACACCTAGCTCTGCTTCATCGTGCATAGCAAAGGTACGAATCTGAATCTCTACAACTTTACCGTCTGGACCGATTACCGCCGTATGTAAGGAGCGATAGCCGTTTTCCTTAGGGGTAGCAATATAGTCATCGAATTCTTGAGGAATATTACGCCACAAGCCATGAACAATGCCCAAGGCGGTATAACAGTCAGTGAGTTCTGGCACCAATATTCTGACAGCGCGCACGTCGTAGACTTGAGAAAACTCAATATTTTTACGTTGCATTTTGCGCCAGATGCTATAAATATGCTTAGCTCTACCAGTAATATCTGGCTCAATGTCTGCCTCTGTGAGTTGTTCCGTTAGGTCAGCTAAAACACGTTCTATGTAGTCTTGCCTATCCATGCGTCGCTCATCTAAAAACGACGCGATTTCTTTATAGGCATTAGGTTGTAGGTAACGAAAGGATAGGTCTTCTAGTTCCCACTTTACCGCACCGATGCCTAAGCGATGGGCCAAGGGGGCATATACATCAAATACTTCACGGGAAACTAAATAGCGCTTTTTACGGTCTACATTTTTTACTGCTCGAATGGCACAGGTCCGTTCAGCCAGTTTAATCAGTGCAACACGCACGTCATCTACTAAAGACACCAGCATTTTACGAACGTTGGTTAGCTGGCTGTCAGATTGGCCTAAAATACTATCTCGTGTAGGGCTTTGTAAGCTGGTAATAGCGGCCATTTGTAATACCCCATCGATCAGCTGGGCTACCACAGGACCAAATTTTTCCTTAACGTTGTTAAGGGTTAGCTTATCTTCGCGCACAGATCGGTACAATACTGCCGCTACCAAAGTCTCTTCGTTCACCTGCAGGGTGGTTAAAATTTCGGCCATTTCAAGCCCGGTGCGAAAACAGTCCACTTCTTCTGTGGCCCAAATGTCTTCACTTTTACTAGCGTGATCGCGGACTTCTTGGGCTAACTCACAGGCCCTTTGCAAAAGGGTAGTATCCGCCAACTCAACTTGAGTTTGCAGCCCAGCCATCCAGGCCTGAATATCAACGTTCCCATCGGCATGGGTCGGGTGTAGTGCGCGTACCTGTACCATGGTTAAATTCCGTCTACATGGCGTACTAAAAAGCACGCTCATTGGTGTATTTAATCTATCATTACTTGAACATCATGTTCGAACAAGTAAGGCCATCACTTCTAAGTGAGGTGTTTGGGGGAACATGTCAATACAGCCCACTTTAGCTACACTTAATCCCAAAGACTCAAATTCTTTTAAATCTCGTGCCATTGATGCAGGGTTACAAGACACATACACCACTCGCTCTAAAGGCTGACCTTTAAGTAACTGGGCAATACCTTTAGCCCCAGCACGGGGAGGATCTAGCAAGGCTTTATTAAAGGACTTTTTTTGCCACAATTTACGCGCGCTAGCATCAAACAAGTCTGCATGTTCAAAGTCTAACAGAGCAAAGCCATTATTCCGGGCATTGTTACGACCTTGCTTCACCATGGAGTAGTCACCTTCCAGAGCTAACACAGTAACAAGCTGGTCAGCCATAGCGGCAATTGGTAGAGCAAAATTACCCACACCACTGAATAAATCTAATACTTGATCTCCAGCTTGCGGTGCCAGCCACTCTAAAGCTTGGGCTACCATACCTTGGTTAACCTGCGCATTAACCTGCACAAAATCGTGCACAGAAAAATCTAGCACAATAGGTTTTTCTATTGCTGTCACTGACAAGCTATAGCTTAGCGCTTCTATAGTGCCACTGAGCCATGAGTCATCATGGTCTGTTTGCTGGCACACCAAGCTAATAGCGTGTTGCAAACCGAAATCAGCTAATAGCTGCTGATCTTCTGGCGTCAACGTGTCTGACACTTTTAAGATAACACAGGCCCCTGCATCAGCTTGCAATAATTCCACGTGGGTCACCCACTGGGTGTGATCCATAGCTACCAATATGTCGTGCAAAGGCACTAACAAATCAGATAAAGCAGGTTCCAGCACCAGACATGCACTAATAGGTACAATATGTTTATGACCACTTTGGCGAAAGCCCAGCAATAAGGTTTTGCTATCGGCAAAATAACGTGTTGCCAGCTGCGCGCGCCGTCGGTAACCCAGGCTTTGGCCAGTAATAGGAGGCACCCATTGTTTGGGTTCAATATTAGCTAAACGACGTAATTGCTCAGTTATAGCTGCTTGCTTAAAACTTATTTGAGCCACGGGGTCTAAGTGCTGCAACTGACAACCACCACAGGTTTCATAAACTGGACAAACAGGTGTAATGCGGTGCTCACTAGCCTTTTCAATATCTAACAGCCGCCCTTCTGCATGGGTTTTATGATCACTAAACACTTCTGCCTTTACGGACTCACCCTGTAATCCACCCTCGACAAAAATAGTTTTGCCTTGCCAGCGACCAACACCACGGCCATCATGACTTAGATTTTCAAGCTCTAAGTCGATGTGCTTGCCCACAGGCAAAGTAACCACTTCAATACCTACTTGGGCTTGAGCACGCTTTTGCTTAGCAGAGGCTGCAGGGTTTTTAAGTTTAAGTTTGCGCTGTAAGGGTGATAAACGAGCCATGATTAACGAAATACTCCAGTGGATAGGTAGCGATCTCCACGATCGCAAATAATACAAACAATAACAGCATTTTCTACCTGCTTAGACAGACGCAATGCTCCAGCCACAGAACCACCAGATGACACCCCAGCAAAAATACCTTCCTCTGTAGCTAAGGCCTTCATGGTTGCTTCTGCTTCTGACTGGTCCATATTAATTATGGCATCTACTTTTGCCGCATCAAAAATACTTGGCAAGTAGGCTTCCGGCCAGCGCCGAATGCCTGGAATAGATGAATCTGCTTTAGGCTGCAAACCATGAATTTGTATATCTGGGTTTTGTTCTTTTAAATACTTAGATAGCCCCATGATGGTGCCAGTGGTACCCATTGAGCTAACCATATGAGTAATTTTACCATGAGTTTGCTGCCAAATTTCTGGACCAGTAGTACGGTAATGGGCCAGTGGATTATCACTATTAGCAAATTGATCCAGCACACTACCTTCGCAACGAGCCTGCATAGCTAGAGCCAAATCTCGAGCTCCTTCCATACCTTGCTCTGGCGTTACCTCTATCAGTTCAGCACCATATGCAGCCATCGAAGCCTTCCGTTCTGAGCTCATGTTATTGGGCATGATGAGCTTTAGCCGGTAGCCTTTTATGGCTGCAGCCATAGCTAAGGCGATACCTGTATTACCACTGGTGGCTTCGATGAGCACATCACCTGGCTGAATATCACCACGCTTTTCTGCTTCTGTAATCATACTCATGGCCGGACGATCTTTCACCGAACCTGCAGGGTTATTACCCTCTAGCTTAGCCAGAATAATGTTGCTGGTGTTACCCGGTAATCGCTGCAAGCGGACTAAGGGCGTATTACCTATGTAGTCTTCTATAGTGGGGTACTTATACATACTGACCTCTAGATAACGCACGTCACGTCACTTAGCTTAACTTAACTTAAAATTGCCTATCCTACGCTACTCTGACCGACTCTGAACCACTCTAAATTAGCTGAGTACTACAAAAGCGATGGCTTGGTCTAATTCGTCAGCGATACTAATATGGGCCTTTTGACTACCCAAAACAGCTTGACGTTGTGCGGCTGCGCCACTAAAAATAAGCACAGGCGCTCCCATTTCATCATGCTCTATATGCATTTGCTGCCAAGAAATACCACGTCCAATACCTGTCCCTAGCGCTTTGGCTGCAGCCTCTTTAGCGGCAAAACGTTTGGCTAAAAAAGCACTGGGCTGGCTGGCAACATCAAACTGGGCCATTTCCAGCTCTGTAAGTATGCACTGAGCAAACTTACGCCCTGTGCGCTCTAACGCCGCTTCAATACGAGCGGTTGATACGATATCTGTGCCAATTGCTTTAACCATATTGCCTCTTTGTGCTTTTTAAAACTCATTAAACACGACTAGGTTGGTGGGGTTCACGAGCAGCCAACATCAAAGCTTTCATATTTTTTACTGCCTGAGTTAGGCCGACAAATAAGGCGTCTGCTATTAAAGAGTGGCCAATATTAAGTTCGTTAAATTCAGGGATAGCCGCAATAGCTTCTACATTTTGCAAGTTAAGCCCGTGACCCGCGTTAACAATAAGGCCAATACTTACCGCATAGGCAGCACCTTGGGCGATACGTATCAGTTCGGCATGCTGCTGGTCATAGCTGGTAGCATCAGCATAAGCACCGGTGTGCAACTCTATAAGCTCTGCCCCAGTGCGTTTGGCAGCATCTATCTGCTGCTTATCTGCATCTATAAATAAAGACACCTGGATGCCTACAGCTTGCATACGCAGACATGCTGCCTTTATTTTTGCTTCTTGAGACACCACATCTAGACCCCCTTCAGTGGTCAGCTCTTGACGCTTTTCTGGTACCAAACACACATAAGTTGGGGCGATTTCAACAGCTAAATCAATCATGCTATCAGTGACCGCCATCTCAAAGTTCATTCGTGTTTGTAACACTTGGGCCAAAACGCGCACATCACGCTCTTGAATGTGGCGCGCGTCTTCACGAAGATGAACAGTAATACCGTCTGCTCCAGCTTGCTCTGCATCTAAAGCAGCTTTGACAGGGTCAGGATAACGCGTACCCCGAGCTTGGCGCAAAGTTGCCACATGATCTATATTTACACCTAATAAAATTCGATTTGGATCAACCATTTGTTGTCTTGTCCTAATTGTCGCTAGTCTTTACGTGAGTTAACTATTGTTAGCTATTTCTTAACGATAGTGTGGAATAAATTACGGCTTTGTAATGGTTTACCACCCAATAGTAGGTCTAAGTTAGCTCTTGCCATGTACTTAGCCACTTTAAGGCACTCCTTATCCGTGTAGTGTCCTGCTGCCAACTGCAACAGTACTTTACCACTAATTGCAGGGGAGCAGCTTACCTCGCCAAAATCACCGTGCTGAGTTTCATTTAAACAAACCCCTTGCAGTGGACTTAATTGGTAACTTGCTTCAGGCACTACAGCACGGCCTGTTATGAAGTCTTTATCAATCACCACATGATACCCCAGTTCGTCCATTAGATGGACCTCAAACGGGCGCAAACATTGCTCTAAAGCCACATTGGCTGCTAACTGATTAAGTAAGGCTTGGTAGTAGGCAAATAAGTTGGGGTGGGGGTCGTCTGAGGCCAGCAACTTGAGTAATAACTCATTAATATAAAACCCACTATAAAGGCTGTTACCCACTATTGGTAATGGCGCACCTACCCCATCAAATTGGACGCTGGTACGCAATTCACCACTACCTGTAAAACTTACCATGAGCGGCGTAAATGGTTGAACCAAGGCCCGTTTAGCAGGTTGTTTTCCCTGCGACTTTCTCGCTCCGTGGACAATAACCGCCACTCGACCTTGGTTTAGCGTAAATAAATCTGCAATTACACTACTTTCTCGCCATGGACGGCTGTGTAATACATAGGCGGGCTGTAGCTGCGTCAACCTAGTTCACCTCAATTGATTAGGGCCCAGCTTAGTCAAGACCATCATAGCCTAAGCTTTGTAACGCACGCTCATCATCGGCCCAGCCACTTTTCACTTTCACCCACAGCTTGAGCATTACCTTACACCCAAACATGCGCTCCATATCAACTCGCGCATCACGTCCAATCTGTTTAATTCGGTCACCTTTGTCACCAATAAGGATACGTTTTTGGCCTTTGCGTTCGACCAAAATTAAAGCACCTATGTGCAAAATCGGACCATCCTGGGCAAACTCTTCTATTTCTACCGTCATTTGGTAAGGCAGCTCATCACCAAGTTGGCGCATGATTTTTTCACGAATCAACTCTGCAGTAATAAACCGAGCACTTCTATCAGTCACTTGGTCTTCTGGGAAAAAATGGCGTCCGTTTGGCAGCTGATCAAGCACACACTGCTCTAATTGTTCGACAGAAGCACCCGTGTGGGCCGCAATAGGCACTAGTACAGCATTAGGTAAGCGCTGCTGAACCTCTTGCAAGTAGGGTAATAATGATTGTTTATCATCAAGTATATCAATTTTATTAATGGCCAAAATTACTGGACAATTAGTGGCCTTAACTTTTTCGCACACATGTTCATCAGCATCATTCCAACGCGTACGATCCACCATAAAAATCACCAGGTCTACATGCTTTAAGGCGCTAGAAGCCGCTTTATTCATGTAACGATTAATGGCCTTATCTGCTTGATCCATGTGCAGCCCTGGTGTATCCACATAAACAACCTGCACGTCACCTTCAGTTTTAATGCCCAAAATCTGATGACGAGTAGTTTGCGGCTTACGAGAGGTAATGCTAATTTTCTGGCCCAAAATACGGTTGAGCAAAGTAGACTTACCTACGTTAGGTCGGCCCACAATTGCAACATAACCACATTTGGTAGTGCTTTCATTTTCGGCTGCTAGCCAAGTATCTAAATCTGTCATGGTATATTTCTGCTATAAAGACTCTTGACCAAGTTGCTGTAATGCTAACGTGGCCGATTTCTGTTCTGCAATGCGGCGGCTAGAAGCCTCCGCTTTGGTGGGTTTATCTAATAAGCTACTGTGGCATTCTATAATAAACATTTGTTCGTGGTCCTGTCCTTTTATATCGATCAACTGGTAAACAGGCAAGTCTGACTTTTTCGCTTGCAAGTATTCTTGCAAGCGCGTTTTGGGATCTTTTTGGGTATCGGATAGGCTCAAATTTTCTAACCGAGAGGTAAACCAATCCAAAATCCGCGCCTGGCAAACATCCATTCCTGCATCTTTATAAATAGCACCAATAATGGCTTCAGTCACGTCAGCAAGAATCGACTCACGCCGCTGGCCACCACTTTTTAGTTCACCAACGCCTAGCTTCAAACAAGGGCCAATGTGCATTTCTTTAGCGACTTGAGCCAGCGTTACACCTTTTACTAAACCTGCGCGCAAGCGACTTAACTGACCCTCACGGGCTTTTGGAAACTTGTCAAACAATGCATTAGCGATAACAAAATTAACAATGGAATCACCTAAAAACTCTAACCGTTCATTATTGCGGTGGCCGCATGAACGGTGAGTAAGCGCTAACTCCAGCAATGTGGGATCAGCAAAGGAATAACCAATTGCCGAACACAAGGTGTCTATTTTTTGTTGGTGGGCCGTTGCGGCAGGCGCTTTCATACTAGTCTATGCTACCTGCAGTGCTGAAATTGGGCAAGCTAAAGAAACTGTCCCAATGCAGCCACACTGCAACGGCCTTACCGGTAATATTTTCTTCTGGCACAAACCCCCAGTAACGGCTGTCATTACTGCCGTCTCTGTTGTCTCCCATAGTAAAGTACTTACCCGGTGGCACAGTGATCACACCATTTTTACCAGGGTTTTTATTACGCAGTATAAGGTGTTCAACGTCGCCTATTCGTTCTTTATAAATTTCTGTTGTTGGCGACTGATCACCTATATAGGTCTGAGCCATCTGTTCACCGTTAATATAAATAACCTTATCACGCAGCTCTAAAGTATCACCAGGCACCGCAACCACCCGCTTAATAAACTTAATCGCCGTATCCACTGGATACTTAAACACCATTACATCACCCACTTTTGGGTCATTAAAGTTAAAAATCTTAGTCCCTAACACGGGTAAACGTATACCATATTCAAACTTATTGACGACGATAAAGTCACCCACTGTAAGGGTGGGCAACATGGAACCTGAAGGAATTTGGTATGGCTCCATAAAAAAAGAGCGCAGGACCAACACAAAGGCCAGCACGGGAAAAAACGACCGGCTGTATTCAGCGAACATTGGTTCACGCATGACTTTATTTTGGTCTGCTTGAGGTAATTCACCACCGGCGCTGGCCGTCGCCAGCTCCAATGCTACAACGCGAGCGGGTTTCCACAACCACACATCTAAGGCATAGCCAACGCCAAACACTGCCACTAGAACCGTAAGTAGCAATTCAAAATCAAAATCCATCATATCTATTTAACCTTTTGTATGTAGCAGCTATTGTGTTAACTATTGACCTACTTAGATACCTACTAACTAATTAACTAACTATCTAACTTAAGTACCGCCAAGAAAGCTTCTTGTGGAATTTCCACATTACCCACCTGTTTCATACGTTTTTTACCTTCTTTCTGCTTTGACAATAGTTTTTTCTTACGGCTAATGTCGCCACCATAACATTTAGCTGTAACGTTTTTGCGGAGGGCTTTAACTGTGGTACGAGCCACAATATTACCACCTATAGCTGCCTGAATAGCCACATCGAACATCTGCCTTGGGATAAGCTCTTTCATTTTTTCACACAAAAGGCGACCACGAGACTGGGCGTTATCACGGTGCATAATCACCGCCAAAGCATCCACTCGCTCACCATTGATTAGAATATCCAAACGCGCAAGCTTAGCTTCTTCAAAGCGAGTAAAGTTATATTCTAAAGATGCATAGCCACGGCTCACAGATTTAAGACGGTCAAAGAAATCTAATACTACCTCACTCATCGGCATGTCGTAGGTCAACGACACCTGAGTGGCGGTAAACTGCATATTTTTTTGCACACCGCGCTTTTGCACACACAGGGTAATCACGTTGCCTAGATGCTCTTGTGGCACCAATATATTAGCTTCGACAATGGGCTCACGCATTTCCGCCACACCACCCATATCAGGCAGTTTGGACGGATTGTCTACATAAATCACTTTGCCGTTATTGAGTTCTAGCTCGTAGATTACAGTAGGCGCCGTAGTTAACAAGTCCAGGTTATATCCACGTTCTAAACGTTCTTGAATGATTTCCATATGCAACATGCCCAAGAAACCACAACGAAAGCCAAAACCTAAGGCATCAGAGCTTTCTGGCTCATAAAACAAAGAGGCGTCGTTAAGGCTTAGTTTGGCTAGGGCCTCACGGAAATCTTCGTAGTCATCAGAGCTAGTAGGGAATAACCCAGCATACACCTGGGGCTGCACCGTCTTAAAGCCTGGTAAGCTCTCAACGTCAGAGGTTTTAAAGTGGGTTAATGTATCGCCTACAGGTGCACCGTGAATATCTTTGATACCTGCAACCACGTAACCTACTTCACCAGCCCTTAATATGCCAGTTTGCTTGCGCTTAGGCGTAAATATACCCAGGTCGTCTACGCCATATTGCACACCCGTAGACTTCACTATAATTCTGTCTTTCTTACGCAATACGCCATTTTTAATACGTACTAATGATACGATGCCAAGGTAGTTATCAAACCAAGAATCAATAATCAAGGCTTGCAGGGGCTTGTCTTCGTCACCAATAGGCGGCGGAATTAACTCAACTAACTGCTCCAGCACGTCTTGCATACCTAAGCCACTTTTAGCTGAAGCTTCAATTGCGTCACTAGCATCGATACCAATTACTTCTTCAATTTCTTGCTTTACTTTGTCTGGATCAGCTTGAGGTAGATCCATTTTATTTAACACAGGCACTACTTCTAGACCCAGCTCTAAGGCTGTATAACAGTTGGCAACTGACTGAGCCTCTACTCCTTGTGCTGCATCCACCACCAACAAAGCGCCCTCACAGGCCTCTAATGAGCGAGACACTTCGTAGGAGAAGTCTACATGCCCTGGCGTATCGATAAAGTTTAGCTGATATGTTTTACCATCTTTGCTGTGAAAATCCAAAGTAACACTTTGAGCTTTGATAGTAATACCGCGTTCACGCTCGATATCCATGGAGTCAAGTACTTGCTGCTCCATTTCACGATCAGACAAACCGCCACACATTTGGATAAAGCGATCGGCAATAGTAGATTTGCCATGATCAATATGAGCGATAATAGAAAAATTTCGAATCAAGGAATTAATGGACATGCAGTGGACTTCCCAGTTGCCTCAAAAATTTGGAGGCTAATAGTAGAGGCTAGTAATAGAGGCTAATAACAGGGCCATATAAAAGAGCGGAATTATATCCTAGTTAAAGCTAAAAAACCGCAGCAAGAGTGTTGCTACGGTTTTTG
>MDSY01011207.1_pt1 | contig 23329 bp, 14 predicted proteins | sample 811131 | NCBI WGS metagenome assembly MDSY01 (sample SAMN05326643, study PRJNA326480) | marine metagenome | isolation source: seawater | place: Atlantic Ocean: South West | collected 2010 | reverse complement strand
GGTAATTATCGATCAAGGTTTTTCCTTCTGGGCCGGCTTCATCGGGTGCCAAATCATCTGAATCTTCCTCCAAAACCATCCCCAATTGGAACTTGTCGCGCCTGATTGAAATGAAACCAACAATGGCAAACATTCCTAGGAACCAAGGAGAAAATAGTATTCCAGAAATACTGCCACTACCAACATTCATCGTCGATGCGGAGTCGTCTTCATCTACTGTTTGTGAGGCGTTTGAACTCCAATCCTTCCAAGCTAGGGTTGCTACAATATCTAATCCAGTCTGCAAACCAGATTCGAGGTTATTTCTTCCTCCAGCCATATTATTTATCACGACTACAGAATCACTCTGCGAATGTTTTGGAGTTTGTTCACAGGAATCCCCTTCTTCGAAAATGTACTGATGTTGACCTCGTAACCAGGTAGCAGTATGGTTATTCATTATGAAATTGTAATGGTCAGAGTTTCCTTTGGTGTCATCTATCACACGAACCCATTCATCAGGGTGTGAAAGTTCGGTATTGATTTGCTTAAGATGACTTTGAAAAGACTCAGCATTCGTACGCATCTCTTCTGTAACTTCTAATCCATTATTCTCATAATAAGACCAATCTGAAACCGGAGATGTGAACATGTAAAGTGTCCAAAAATCTTCATCGCAACCAGATAACTGACTTGCTAGTGGTGTAGGAACCGGCCAATTGAGTCCGAACATATCGAGATTGACATAGGTGACATTAACGTCATCAGGAATTTGTTCTGTAACGAAGTGAAGACTACCCATGCCCCCTCCTTCTGAGGATGATGAGCCCTGCCATTCCTCGTAGTCCCACCATGCTAATTTCCAAGTGTGCAATGGTGTTTGGTTCCATTCAGCAAATGTTCTAGCTAACTCTAGTAGAGAGCCACTTCCAGTTCCATCATCATATGCCCCAGAACTTGTGCAACCAGTGTATGTTTGTCCAATCAATGGAGGTGGGGAGTAACAAATCGCATCATGGTGTGCACCAATGACCATCCAGTCATCTTCTAATGTACCGTTGATAGTAACGACCAAGTTTTCACAATCATTACATTCCTGTGTCTGGAATGATTGCCGTTCAACATAATATCCCATATTTTCTAATTCATCAGCGATCCAGTTTCTCGCATTGAAATTTGCTTGAGTGTCTATTTTACGATATCCGAAGTTTGCCATCTCAACCATGTTGTCATACGCAGCACTTCCTTCAGGCCAAGCAGGAGGTTCTTCATCTGCTTGTGCAGTTTTGTCATTTGGATAAGACAGAGCACTTGAGAGTGAGGCCTGAAGCATCAACAACCCCAGAAGGATTGCAAAAACAGACCTTCGGTGCATGATTAGCGGTAATCGCTACGAGTGATAAGCCCTACGTGGAAGTGTAAAGCGAATTAGGTTCAAGCACGTACAACAAACATGATTTGTTGAGGCTGTGCTGGTTTGTCGCCAGGGAGTTTTCTGCAAGCTTCGATATTCTTGACTATATCCATTCCTTCGACAACTTCTCCGAAAACAGCATGATTACCATTTAGCCATGGAGTTGCAACCGTGGTTAGGAAGAATTGAGACCCACCAGTATTGCGTCCAGCATTAGCCATTGACAAAATCCCAGGGCGGTCATGTAGCATGTTTAGAGCGCTCTCTTCACAAGGTATTTTCCATCCTGGTCCGCCTGTTCCAGCAGCACGGCTCATCGGATCTTTTGAATTCGGGCATCCGCCTTGAATCATGAATTGCTCGATTACTCTATGGAAATGGAGGCCATTGTAAAATCCTGCATCAACTAATTTCAGGAAATTGTCTGTGGTCTCTGGGGCTTCTTCGACGAATAATCTAATTCTGATATCTCCGGCACTCGTCTGCATGATGAGGTCTGTCATGATACACGCTGAGAGAGGGCCATTCATGACCCTTACTATTGCCTAATCACTGATTTAGCCAAGGGCGGAAGTGTTGGTCTGCATACGCTCTTGCTTGTTCTGCATTGTAACCAGCGGCATGTAATTGCTGCTCATATTGCAGTTGTTCAGGAGTGATACTAGGGTCGGCAGCACCCATTCCCATCATTGGGTCGCTAAATGCTGCATTAGCGAACGAATCATCTACGGCGTCTTCTCTAGAGCGTCCTTTACGAACTACAAGAATAGACAAAAGAATGATGATAATTACTCCTGCACTGATTCCTCCGATAGTGGTTGTATCCAATCCACTCTTCGTACTATCTACAGTAGTATCTCCGTCACCATTAGAATCTCCATCTCCACTACCAGAGTTACTATCTCCGTCGCCATTTCCATCACCGTTTCCAGTGTTTCCATCCCCTGGGCCGTCGTCATCATCGATCAGACATCCCTTATCGTCAACTACGTTTATTCCACCGAGAGTAGCTGGGCATTCATCGAGCGAATCGACGACTCCATCTCCATCAGTATCGATTTCACATCCGTTAACATCTACAGTCACGCCTTCAGGCGAATCCTGACAATCATCGTCTATGTTCTGAACTCCATCACCGTCACTATCAACGAATACCGGTGGGCATCCATCGCCACCTTCACCGTTTCCGATTCCGAAAATTCCAGGGCATTGATCGCCCATAAATCCAGTACTGTTGTCTCCAAATCCGTCTTCGTCTTCGTCAACCCATTGACTTTCATCAAGAGGTGCGAAATCATTCAGATTAGACCAACCATCTTCGTCTAGATCAGCACAGCCATAGCGGTCTCCCCAACTTTCACCATATTTGTCAGGACAGTCATCTACGATACCATCTCCAGTGTCGGTTGTGTTATATCCGTCACGATCAACATCGTTTGCATATAACTCCTCTTCGTTTTGGATAGTAAATTCATCGCCTAAGAGCACATTGTTTAGAGTATCAATTTCTAGTATGAAGCCATCCATATTTACTTCTACTTGGCAATTGTAAGTTCCAGTAGGGGTGCTAGTGTTGATGAAAGTAGTAGATGCCCTCTCGAGAACCAATTGTCCATAACTAGCGTATGTGCCCATGCTTGAAGAATCAATTTCTTCGACCATAAAGCCTTCAGAATCAATAATATTTAGTGTCCAAGAGAAGTCACCAATCGCCGGTCCGCGCAGGTTATGGATTTCGAAAGAATACACCAATTCTTGATTGCTAATCATTTCAGTTCCACATGAAAGGTTGCTGACAGTTAGGTCAGCAGGGGCTGGTTCAGAGGTAGCAATCGATAGGTTGTAGTATCCTTCACCGCCAACAGACTCAACCATTAGAATGAAGGTACCATCTGTTCCTTCGTATGTTAAATCGCCCATAGACATCCAAGAGGTACCATTCCATCCTGTAACCAGGTTTCCTTCTTCGTCATATAGGGTAGAGGTGAATGAAGAACCAGCATCAGGCATGAACATTACATCGACGTTATGTTTGTCTTCAAGTGTAAATTGGTAAGCATCCGAAGGGTCTTGTCCATCGAGGCACCCTTGTCCACTTAGCAACGGGTTTGTACCAAGAACCATTGCATTCATCATATCAGTACCAGCATCCGTTCCTGTGCCAGCATCACTATGTCCTACACAAGAGAATGGCGCTACATAACCTGCAGGCTGTCCAATCAGTAGTCTGTATGTTCCAGCACCACCGCTCTCAAAGAATGAGGTAGAACGGTTTACCATGATTGTGTAGGTCCCAGCGACTCCCTCGTATGTAGTTTCAAATGTTGAAGACTCACTGTCCGAAAACCAACTAGAGTCAGAATCGACCTCAATGCCCATATCGTCTGCAATAGCCAAATTAACCGCTCCAGCTGGAGGGTCGACCAAAGTGATATTCAGGTTTTGACCTGCTGCGATAGTAATGGTGTAGTAATCAGAAGCATCGTTTGAATCAATGCATCCACGATACTCAGCATCAGCATAATTTCCTAAATCGTAAGCAGTACTAGAATCGCTTCCGGCATCTCCGCCTAGTGCGCCATCATTTTGAGTAGCGCAGGAAGTTTCAGCATTACCAATACTAAATTGTCCGGATTTTGAAGCTTGATTGTTATCTTCGTCTCTTTCAAGAACTAAGTCATCTTGATCGGCGACTACATACAGGTAATAATCGCCTTCGACAATATCCATTGGGATAATAGAAGGAATCGTAACACTGGTGTTAGTATCAATTGGAATTCCACTTGTTGAAACAGATCCAACTTCGTGGTCATACCAATCAACACCCGTATTGACAGACAGTATTGCCGTCATCTCAACATTTGCAACGCCATCCACGGTGCCCTCGTTTTCTAGAACAGCAGTAACATCGAACGAGTCTCCTGGCTGTCCACTTGCGGGACTTGTGATGGTATCAATAGTGTAATCAGGAGCGGGTATGCTTAGATTAGTCCATACATCAAGGGTGTAATTTGAAAGTCCCGAATAATGTGACACATTAACGTAGTAAGTTCCAGCAGTTCCTTCATAATCTGTTAGTTTGGCTGTTGCAGTTTCGGGGTATGAACTGGAATATCCTCTGTCAACTTCTGAGCCGTTAGAGAAGTGAATAAATAAGTCCAAATCTGAATTCTGGTCTTCCGCTTCTAATTGAATTTCCAAGAAATATCCTGCTGGTACATCGAAAGCAAATATGTCGTCGCCGTCACCACCATCCATACAACCCGTGTAAGTAGCGGTTACATTGTTGCCCATATTGGTTGCATTAGCAGTATCGCCAGCAGCATCAACTCCTAATCCACCATCGTTTTGAGAACCACTCCCCAAGTCTAAACAATCTAGGCCAACAGTCATTTTGTCTGTCGAAGCCATGTTGTTGTTAAGGTCATCAGATTCTGTAATATTGTTATATCCGTCAGGCCAAATTATCCAATGGTAGGAGTCATTAGTCATATTAGCCGGTAGGACAATATTGGTTGTAGTTGTTCTATTTGCGCCAGCAGCTAGGTCGCTTTCAACAGCAACGTCGTCCAATATCAGATCACCGGTATTGTAAGCATCGTCGGTTGAAAGAATGAAAAGTACGTCAAATACGCCTGTGTTTGCAGTTGAATTGTTTGCCTGATTCACTACTGTGTATGTGACATTGATAGAATCACCAGCTTCAGCCTTAGCAGGATGTGCAATCGAGGTAATGGTCAAATCAGGCTTTGGTGTACTGTTGTTGGTCCAAACTCTTAGAGTGTATGTTCCATCGCCTGAGTATTGATTAATGTAGAGGTAAAATGTTGTAGCATTACCTTCTAGGATAGTCCCTCCAGTAGTGACAGTTTCTAGGGGGTCATCGTATTCAGAGTAGTCATAAATCGTACCTGAAATTGGCCCAGTTGAGTCTGTTAGGTATAAGTCAAAATCAGCTCCAGCCGGTACCACTAATTCCACATCAACTTCTTTTCCAGCAGTCGTTGTAATGCTGTACATGTCTGCGCCATCAGCGGCATCAACACATCCGTTTACTCCGGTCGGGGCATTACTAGGGTCTGTGCCTAGGCTTTTCGAAGTCGCACTCGTGTTACCTGAATCCCCAGCCGAACCTCCATCGGTTTGAACAGCACTACATGGTGCACGTCCACTCGCTCCAGTTACCACACGGGGGCCGGTTTCATCGACAGCCTTGATCGGTAAATCGCCGAAAGGAGAATCAATAACCTCTCTTTCATTGGAGATATTCTTTTCAAAATCTGCAGAAACCAGTGGTGATGCAGACATCAATAACATTAGGCTGACAAGAAGGAAAGAACGTGTGCGCATGGCTCTCAACATTCTGTCGTATCATTGGTCCGCTATCAAAGTACGGATTGATTAATTCGTCAATATATTCCTGTGAACCGATTAAAATGGTCCTTTATCGGCTTAACATTGTGGGGCAGCTGAGTTAACTTCTTCAGAAACTCCTTCAGAATATCGCTCGAAATTTTTGTTGAACATGGTGGCTAATTTATCAGCCATTACATCATAATCTGCACCATCAGCCCAGGTCTGTTTTGGAATTAGGATTTCAGCAGGAACGCCTTCACAAGAAGTTGGGATTTCAAATCCGAATCTTTCATCGAATGCATATTCTACATCGTCAAGTTCTCCGTCTAAAGCAGCGTTTAACATTGCACGGGTATACTTGATTTTCATGCGCTTACCAACGCCATATGACCCACCGGACCAACCAGTATTAATCAGCCATGCAGTTGCCCCATGTTCAGCCATTTTATCAGATAATAAATCCGCATAAACACCAGGATGCATAGGCATGAAAGGTTCTCCAAAGCAAGCGGAGAATGTTGCTTCAGGCTCAGTTACGCCGATCTCAGTACCTGCAACTTTAGCAGTATATCCTGAGATGAAGTGGTATGCTGCTTGAGCAGGAGTCAATCTACTGATTGGAGGTAAGACTCCGAATGCATCACAAGTCAGGAATATGACATTTTGCGGGTGCCCGCCTTTGCTGTCCATAGTTCTGTTTTCAATGAATTCAATAGGATAAGAGCCACGTGTATTCTGTGTTTTACTGGTGTCAAAGAAGTCGGGTACCCCGTTATCACTTACAACTATATTTTCGAGAACTGTTCCTTTCTCTTTAGTCGTAGCAAATATCTCTGGTTCATCCTCTTCAGAGAGGTTGATTAATTTGGCATAGCAACCGCCTTCAAAATTAAACACACCATTAGAGCCCCATCCATGCTCATCATCTCCGATGAGCGCGCGCTTAGGGTCTGCTGAAAGCGTGGTTTTCCCAGTACCTGACAAGCCGAAGAAAATCGCTGTGTTCTCCCCAGTTGTGTTTGCCGAACAATGCATTGGCAGAATGCCTTTTTTTGGTAGAATTAAATTCATTACACTAAATATTGACTTTTTGATTTCTCCAGCATACCTTGTGCCGCCGATAATAACTTCACCAGCTGCATAGTTTACTATTACGAAACATTGTGAATTCAAATCTGGGTCATCCGCTTCTAGATGTGGCGCATGATAAACTGTGAATTGCGGAGAATGGGTCTCCAATTGTTCAGAAGTAGGGCGCACAAACATATTTCTTGCAAATGCGTTATGCCAAGCATTTTGGTTGATAACACGGATTGGTAATGCTTCAGACTCTTCAGCTCCACAATACAGGTCCTGCACGAATAAGGTTTCTCTTTGCGACAGATAATCGATTACCTGCGCCTTCAACCTATCAAAAACGGCTTTATCGGTTGAGATGTTGACATCTCCCCAATTAACATCTTGATAAGTAGTAGATTCTTCAACGATAAACTTGTCATTCGGAGATCGACCAGTTCTTTCACCGGTCTCTGTAACCAAAGCGCCGTGCTTTGAAAGGAAACCTTCACCCCTTTCAACTGCTAAATCGATTAGAGATAGGTTGTCTAGGTTCCAATGCACAGTTGCATTGGTCATGATTCCACTTTCGCTAAGGTCGCCCGAAGGGACGCCCACAGTGTTCGCCATGGTTCGGCGACCCGCGGGACGTCTTTCTCCCTTGCGGTGCGATTATTCGAAAAACACCCCCCAATCAATTGATAGCCGAATCCGTTAGGGGAGATATTGAAAGCCGTTATGGCTGGGTCAATTACTATGGAGAAGAAGGCCGAGGACGAAATTCTCTCCAAACGGAACTTTCAGAAAGGCTCAGGAATCGATTTAGGGAGTTTTCTAGTCGATACTGAACCCCAAGAAAAAGTTCTAGATGAACCTCCTGAAATTGAAGAAGAAAAAGAAGTTGACATTGCAGTAGGCGAGATCGGTGAAATATTCTCTAGAGGAGATGGTCCTAGTAGAATAAACCGCGATGGGACAGTAAATGCCCCTCCCGAAATGGATTCTGTAACCGAATATGCAATCGAAGGCGAGAAAAGAATCCATTTGGGTTTGATGATTTCGATGATTGTAGTTTGGTCGGCAATCGGCGCAATAGTAGGTACAACGCTAGGGCCGCTGCTTTCAACAATAGGACTGTTGTTGATGGCCGGGTTTGGAATTTGGTTAGGAGAGGTATGGATTCCTAAGAAAAGCATGAATCTTCTAGGGGTGACCTGGGTTATTATTTCGATGAAATTGCTGTATGGTCTTGCAATTTCTATGTATTCATGGGACTGGGTTTCTCAAACAGAATTAGGAGTGTTCTTATTTGGCTTAGTTGCTTTGAATATCGTAATAGCGCAGCGTCATAATGAAGATGCGATTGCAGCCCAGGCTACCTTGGTTTTACTTGCAATTGGCTCAGCAGCAGGCGGCCCATATGGCGAAGAAGGCGTTGCTGTTATGATCGGACTAGGAACCCTGCTGCTACACTGTTTAGCCTATCTACGCAAGTCAGGGAATCTTGCATCTTTAGGTATTGCAGTTTCATATCTTTGGATCGGTTTACACGCTATTAGTAATAATTGGAATATTGTGGGGATAAAAATAACTCCATTCGATGATGAACTACTACTGTTTTTGCTGATGTTTGGTGTAACTGGAATAAACGCGATTACTGCAACAAAATTCGCTAAGGAAGAAAATTGGTTTTCATCCGCTTTCGAGGGAATGGGACTTGGAAAACCAGGGCTATGGTCCGTATCGGTAGGGCTGGGAATGTTTGGAGCACTTTTAGCGATAGCCTCAAATCGTCTTGAAACAGGTTATGCGATTGCTCAACTTATACTATTGATATCGGCATTTGGACCATCCTATCTGGTGGTGAGGGGTGAGAGTTGGGCGCGATTACAACGCTATGCTTTGTGGCCTGCGCCATTATTATTGGCTGTGTTAATATTGATGGTAAGAGGTATAATCGAGCCTCCATTTTCTGAACCTTGGTCCCTGTATGCAGTATTTAGTGCTATGATTACAGGTATAGCATTACTAAATCATCAGCACGCTGTATCAGATCATGTGTTGTGGATTGGCTCGATAATCACAGTCATATTATTGACATTATTAATCCAAGCAGATGAGAATATGTGGGCGCGAACTTTACTTGCTTGTCAAGCAATTGTTTGGGTTGGATTAGCTTGGTTGGCAATTCGCAGAACGTCTCCGTCATTAGCGGGTACTGCAACCTTAGCACCATGGATTTGGCTACTGTTTTTTGCCAGCAACCTCGAAAATAGATTAATTTCAGTGGATCTGATTCCAATTAATATTGGAGAGGTTGACTTAATGGTATACATGTTACTATTAATTTGCATTCAGGTACCCTTGAATTTGAAATTAGGAGACACCGGCGTAAATCTAGCAGGTAGGCTTGCAGGTATGTCGGAATTAACTGCAAGAATGCGTGATAGTGGCATGATGCGGTTATGGAATATTAGTTTCATCACCGCATTATGTACAATTGTTTTCGTTTCCAATCCAGGAATAATTCCTTCTTACGGTCTAATTTTGGTGATGGGCGTATTGCTACTTTCACACGCAATAGCAATGAGGATGGATAGACACCAAGGTACCCCGAGAACAATCTTAATTTCTTGGGCAATAGCGGCAATAATTCTACAGTGGAGATTTGGTTTTGGAGCATTTTGGATCGCGCTTCTAGGAATGGCATCCGTTTTGATAGTCTCTTGGTCAGAAGAAAACGCCCGCCGACTTTCACAAGGAGAAGGCTTGTCCCACGCGGCATTAATGCCAGGTAAATTGATTACAATCACACTAGGATTCATTTCTGTAATGTTGATGCTAATCGGTTTAAACGAACCGATAAATGCCGCTTTAACAGATAGCGATATTCTACCTAACGATATTGCCAATCTCCGATTAGCAGCAATTGCGAGTATGATTACTCTTGGAGTTCTATATCTTCCCCGCGCTTCAACTTTGGACAAGTTACTACCTTCTGCTATTGCTAGTATTGCAGTATTGGTTTCAGTAGGTTTGGCCGGAAATAGTCTTGCAGATAATCCAACTTTAGCAATTACTGGCATCAGTTTCGTGATTACTGGCTCGTGGCTGGCAGCCCAAGGAGAAATAAGGTCTCGGCTTAAACAAGTTACAGAGAGAGACGAACGCCTCGAGAAGTATCTAACTAGGTCCACAACGACAGAGCAATCATTGGCTGGACAAGATGCCAAATCTCAGATAAAAATGATTGACGCTGAATTAATACAATTATCGGAGGATCAGAAAAAGCGCTCACGCAGAAGATCTTCAACCGGCGAGTATGATTTAATCGTAGGAGACATTCACCATAAACCAACTATTGTAATATCTTTCATTTCAGTTACAATTCTAATCGGCGTTTACTTTTCTTGGGTCTCGGCCTCTTCATTATTGGCAATCGCGATGTCTTCCTTTGTATCTGTATTATTTATCGGAATTGCACGTTGGAGGGCGGAGCAAGTCAACTTACAGCTTCCCGATATAATGGGTATTGAATCACCGGTTGCCGTGACTATGGCCGGATTAACTCTAATTCAAATCGCAGGAAGATTAGGGGATTCGAGTGTTCAAGCCGAATATCAATGGGAAGTACTAGTCTTGCTTGGCTCTCTTGTAATCTTGGCGGGAATTTCATTGGTTGGAAGAAAGGATCTCGGCCTACGTATCCCGTCTGCATTGGAAGGCATAGTACTCTTGATTCTAACTTCTAGACTGCTGACTTCTTTGATGGGAGTCGATAGTATTCAACTTCTGCCAAATTTCAGCGATGAACTTTCGTGGATAGTTCCAGTTTGGTCTCTAGAGGCTTTCTTACTCGCCTCCGTATTATTATTCGAATGGGTGGAGTCTCAGCGCATTAAACGCGGTTTAGGAGATCACAGAGGTGCTGTTGGAAGAGTGGGCTGGGCCGCAATGATAATGACAATTTCATTTGGAGTAGCAGGAATTATAGTGGGGGTATTAACCCTCAAAAATGCAATCAAATGGATTCAGCCAGCAGTTCCTGTTGGACTGGCATTATTCCTACCAATAAGTTGGAATGCCCTTGGCAATTGGATTGATGTTATTGATGATACGACAGCATTATTCATGGTTGCATTAGGAATTATTGGATTGATTACTGCTATTGTTTGTGTGGTGATGCGCATTGACGTATGGGTCGCTGCAGGGTTGTGGATTGGCCATTTACTAATCCCAACCGGTGCATTTGGCCACTATGAGCACACTACGGTGTTGATGATGGTCTTGGTTCTCGCAGTATCTACAACCTCTTGGCTAATTGGCGTAATCACTCTACGTCGTGCATGGAGGATAATCGGGGCTATTGATTTACTGATAGCATGGATAATTGCAGGTACTTTGATGCTATCAGGAGCAACAGAACTGATGGTTCTGATAATGCTTGTAGCGACTGCAATATTACTGGGACTTGTTACTTGGCTAGGGCAAAAATATGAGAGCCAAATTTCGAATACTTAGTCGACTAGGGCGAGGGTTAATGTTGCAATTATTTGTTCAACAATTTCCAAAGGAATCGTATTGTCAACTCCTGGTGCTAGACGTAGTGAAACGTTAGTCTTGGCTTGCGTTCCCGAATTACGTATTCCGATAGAGATGCCTTCTTTTTCTAATAACATCAAATTGGCCTCTCCAATTAGTCCGTGACGATTAAATTCACCTAATTTCAAACTAGCAATGTGTTCGACACTGTCTGCTAATTCATTACTACCAGTCCATCGTGAGCGAACAGTATTCTTTATCGAAGAGCGTTGTTTGAAACCGCTAACAAAGGATTCAGATCTTCCATCACAAGCCATTGCACATAGTACGGCAAGTAAACTTGCAACACCGTCTCCAACCAAGCATCTGCCACCGTTTGGATGCGGAGCAGACATTACCAAATGGCCCGAATCTTCAACGCCAAGTAAATTCATTGTACCGTGCCTTAAAGCTTCAGACAACCATCTATCACCAACAGCGGTTTGTGAAAATTTGACATTAGATTTCAACCGGCCTAATGATGTCATCAATGCGAGGTCTGATTCTATACTTGCAGCAAGGTGCCATTCTCCTTTTGCTGAACGCATTATGTGGTCAGCCATCTCATCCCCATCCACTACTCTGCATCCATTATCTGTCGATTGGATAAGCAGACATCTGTCTCCATCGCCGTCCAGAGCAGCAGCAATAATCTGGCCTTTTGGGGCCCTTTGTAATGATTTGATTAGTACGTGGCTATCTTTTTCAGCCTCTTCCCATGTCCATGAATCATTAGGCGATAATTCTCCAGCTCCACAATTTTCATTGAGAGCATTGGCTATTGTGGAGACTTCTGTTGCTTTGATTCCATATCTTGCCAAGAACCCAGAGAGCCAATTTGTAGCGGCACCTTTTGAAGAATCTATCAGAATATCACTGTGAGTGGGGGCTGAAAATAGACCTGAAAACTCTGCAAGACGTATTACCAATAATTCCTGATGTGCTAGGTCGGCATTAAATCTTGAATCAGGGTTGGATAATTCTTCTTGATGAATTAAGTCAACCTCTCTTTCTTCCGCAGCTAGTTGAATTACCAATTCAGATATTTCTCTTTCGACTTGGGGATTAGTTTTGAACCCAGATGAATCAAAAACCTTGATTCCAGAATCTGAAACCGGGTTGTGGCTTGCAGTAATCATGCAACCTAGCGCAGAATTAGTTTCTAGCAATGCATTATGTAGGCCTGGAGTAGCACAAATACCCCCGTGAATGACTTGTGCACCTCCTAGGTGCAAGCCTAGAGTTAGTGCAGCAACTAGGTCTGGGTTATCGGGCCTTTCGTCCCACCCAATTACAACCTTAGAACCCACTTCAATAGTTCTAGACAAACCTTCTCCGACTAGCCGCAATAACCTCGGCGAAATCGAGCGAGACTCTAGCAGGTCAGATATTGCCTGCTCATCGCTTGCGGGAGACGGCCTGACCTCTCCGCGTATTCCATCGGTGCCGAACAGCATCGAATCACCCAATTCTTGAATCAGAATCGTAAATGCCAGTAACCGTTGCATTAGGCATTACTAAGCAATCAGATCCTAATACTACTCCTGGATTTGTAACAGCATTGCAACCAAGTTGTGAATTTTCACCAATTATAGCACCAAATTTACGCAAACCTGATGGAATTCTTTCACCATTAACAATGACATGAACTTCTCCCCCATCGTTTCGTAAATTGGATAACTTAACTCCTGCTCCAAGATTCACATTGGGGCCTAATATCGAATCCCCGACATAATTGAAATGCGGAGCTTTAGCACCCGGTAATAGAACACTGTGTTTTGTCTCACTAGCATGGCCCACCAATGCATTGGCGCAAATCCATGAAAATTCTCTGATGTAGGCTCCATGGCGAATCACGGAATTAGGGCCTATGTAAGCGGGTCCGATGATATGAACACTAGGCTCTATTTGTGCAGTAGAGTCAATGTGGACCAATCCTTTTGATGAATCTATACTCACACCGTCTCTTTCCTGCGAACCAATATCGGTTAGCATATCGGTAATTTGTCCCTTAAGGGTAGGCAATATTGACCACACAGGGCCACTAGGGAAGTTGGGTTGGCGTCCAAGAGTTTCATCTAAAGATGGCCAGAGTTGTTCTGCCAGAGGTCCGCTCATCAGACCACCCGACTACCTGCAGCGATTTGACCTTTTCATGCAACGCTGTATACTCTCTTGCCTGTAGAGCGGTCAAGAGTGAACATCACGTAGTTCTTTAGGTATCTTGGAATGAAGAAACCGACCTTACGAGAAGTTAACCCATGGTTACGCATTCTTCGTGTGTTAGAAAGATAATCTACAATATCGGCTGCTGAGCAACCAGGGTTTGTAGAAATATATTCCACAATCTCTAATTTTAATCGTTCTCGCCTTGCTGTTTTCTGTGATCCATTACCAGTCATGGTTAATATTACGCCGAGATAGTATATCATCCCACATCGGGTACGCCTTGGGGCCCCGAGTAATTTCTTTGCTCAAAGGAAGTTTAGCATATCCGACCATTTGAAAGAAGAACCTCTTCTGAACAGTTTTTCATGAAATTCAGTCTGAGGGAAATGGTGGCACCGGGTCACTCTCCCTCTACTGTTGTAACATCCAATTCGTATATTGATTGGCACCATTATTGTCGACAAGTCAAGAGCAGGGCCATTTGGTTTTGGAGTTTCAATCTCTACTTTCTCAGTAACTCCGTCCCAAGATATTTGGTCAAAATTTGGCGGTGCTAATTGCATATCATCTTCTAATCGAATAACGCCTTCAGCTAACCGCTTCGGAGCCCAAGTATTCGGGTTTGGCCCGTCTAGCCACTGAACAATTCTCTTCATGTCAGCCGGTTCTAGAAAAGTAATGAATGTCCTTTCCCACCAACCAGGAGAGCGTACAATCGTAACATGATGAATTCCGGGCCTGATGTCTCGGTCGTCTAAGTTATCAGACCACGTTCGACAAATATCTTCTATCCTAACCGGGATCAATGGCATATCAGGGGCCATTAAGTCACATAATCTGTATGGATTTGCTAATTCGCCAACAACCAATAACGGTCTTCGTTTTTCTAAGTCGATTACATCTGAGACTTTTGTTCCATCCTCAAGCATGTGCGAACCTATGTATTCGCGTAGACCTGCTAAATCAATCGTTTCGGCGTTAGGCATTGAAGGAGCAGAGATTTGTATAATTTCTTTACTGGTGAATAATACTGGTCCAGGCGGTAACGGCAATGGTGAATTTCCAGGAGGATTTGGCCAAAGCCTTGGAGAGGAGGACATAGTTGACCGACCTAGGATTCATTGTTGAAACTTGCTCAGAGAATAAACCTTGGAAGATGCCTTGCGACAGTACTAGGAGATACAGAGCCCACGATTGCTCCCTCACAATCAGTTACTGCTAACTGATTCAAATCATGAGTTAGCATCAGGGCTGCAGCTTTTAGCAATGGAGTATTTTGGCGCATAGTGAAAATATTTTGAGTAATTAATTGGCGAGCAGGAACGGCATGCATCCAAGCAATGTCGCGATTTACAGTCTTTCTTGCTATCAATTTTAGAACATCTACAGCGTGAATTCGTCCAATAGGTACACGTTCAGAGTTTACTATGAATAAGTGGTCCAAGTCCTTCTTAGTGATCCTATCAAGGGCATCAGCAACAGACGCATTCCTTCCAAGAACATTTGGAATACTCATTACCTGACCACAGGTTAGTGAACGAATTGACTTAGCACCATCTCTTTTTACAGAATTTCGGGATTTGCTCTGTGGCATTTTACATCCTCCGTATTTGGCCGCCCTCCACTTTACCTATATGAACCCATCAAGTTAATGGGGGCATAAAATGACTTTATTCGGGAAAAGAAACCCCTGAAAAGGTAACTCCGCTGTAAGTAACTTGCAATAAAGTGGAAAGAGCCCCCCCTATTAGGACGGGACTTCCCCAAATGATGCTCACAAAACGAACCTTCAATGGGAAAGAGTCTCCGAGCAACCTTCATGGCACTGCCCGCTGATGTACTTGCCCGACTGGCTAGCCTTTCTGGATATGACCAAATGCTCGAGATGGATGCCATCAGCCGTAATCACGGAATAGGATTAGCAGAAATCGAAGCGCAATTAGCGTCTTTCAAAACAAACCCATCTTCTTCTCTTCAATCTCCATCCAATGACTTAACAGATGGATTTGAACCAGTTGCATACAAAGAAGTAGTTGATTTAGACACCGCTCAACCTATCCAAACCGGACCGCAGTACATCGATAATCCCGACCAATATAGAATGAAGTATAACCCCTCACAAACAGGTCAAAGTAATCAATCTCAAGTTCGACAAGCTATCATTTGCCCAGCCTGCTCTTCCCCTTTAGGAATTCCAGACATTAGACCAATCAAGGTGACATGCCCGCAGTGCATGCAAGAATCAGTCTTCCAGTAATATTCAGATTCCCCAGTATCGCTCGCCTTGAGCCTGCCTTGCTTGAACAGCACGCACGATAGTAGTGGTTACCCAAAGAATTGCAATCCACATTAGCGGCTCCAACATCACTTCCCAAATACCCTGTACTGAGAATTCGTAATCCACACCAGTCAATACCTTAATCGCAATATCTAATCCTTGATTCAATAATGAATAAACCACCATTCCAAATACAGCCAAGACGATCAACCTTCCAGAGAATGAACCCTTTTGCAATCTTAGTAGCATAAACCCGGCAGTTGATGTCAAGAAAGCAATAACAATCCAAGCAAGCGCTGAATGAACAACTTCTATCCACAGCACTGAATAATTAGCAGTTGCTTCAAGATCGATATATGTGTCATAACCAGTGGCAACAGCGAATATAGCACTGAATACGGTAGTAGTCCAAAGCAGGGATGAGAACATTGCAGCGTCAGCATTTTCTCGCATTTCTTGTGCGATTCTACCAACGGTTGCTTCAAGACCAAGTCCCTTCGATAGAATAAACAAACCGAAAATCAATGGTAGTGAACCGATTACTATGCCTCCTAATGTGTCGGGAAGCATAACTCCTAGTCCGAATACTGCCATGATCGCTCCAAGAGGAACTAACATCTTGGCTCGCCATTTTGGGTCCTCTAGGGCTTTGACGATGTAGTAATATGTACCTTCAATGCCCTTAGATTGTTTCACAATGATTTTCTGAACATGGTCAATTCTTACTTGACTTTGAATAATTGGGAGAACAGATTCGTCTTCTGCACCATCAGTTACCAGTATTGCCTGGTCGGGTTGGAATTCAGTGACAACTTCTTCTAACTGCGCAGCAATTGCCCTGTCAGAGCGAACGCCGACTTTTTCGTCGCCAGTAAGGATTGCAATTTCCACTTCATCGGTCTCACTGTTAGATTCAGCAAGGTTGTCGTGTTGGTGTAGAGCGCCTAAAATTGCGTTAGTATCACTTTCCTCTGGGTCAGCAATACCAAGCCTCAGAGCCGCGGTTAACACTTGCTTTCTACCAATAACAGGTCCACGTATCGCTGTTTTCAAACCGAGATCGTTATCACGGTCAACAGTTAGAACTAGTGTTCGTGTCATTTTTTAGCACCGGCTACATTAGCCCTGAGACGGTCCCTATTCATCAAGCATCGCCCGATTTGGGCGATTCGACATTAACTTCAATGCTCGGATGAGTTTTTCGACGTCTCTGTTTAGCTCGAATATATTTCAGAGGATGATCCATCCATGGTTGGTCGCACAAACGATCATCTCCGGTTCTAACTGCACAGTTGTGATTAACCTTCAATTTTGAACATCCAGATGGAGTATATTCTCGTTCATACAAGTGGTTAACTTGGTATGTACTTGTACCTTCATTAAAATCCGGAGCAGGTCTGAAGAAATCGACCGTAGTTTCTACTGGTAGTCCAATACATCGCGACATAGAACCCAAAAAAACTCTTCCAAAGTGATTGACGTTTACGCCTTCTGCCAATTCAGAAACAGCCTTGCGCATACAAGGCGGCCAGTCTTCTTCTCCGGCTCCTATCAATGCAATGGTTTCTGCAGTGCGCGATGCTACTAATCCCCGAATCATTCCAACTGGCTCAGATAGCCTAATCAGCAAACTTTCATCCATTTTTGACATTTTTTCAAGAGCATCAATTCTGATGTCATCCTTCATTCGTTCTCTTAATAGTCTGGCAACTTTACCTCTTGATGAATACTTGTCCCCCTCATCATGAAGAGTAACCCAGCCCTCTTTGATATCACAATTAGGAAGTCTCCATCTAGAACCAGTTATGCCGGTACACAATTCAATGAAATCAGATAAACCGATTTTCCAAATACCATTTTCATCACACTCTATTTCTGAAATGTATGTATTCGCAATGGTGGTAATAGCATCATCTTGTACGAGGATGTGTTGAGCCCTTTCTGCTTCAGCTTGGGCCCATCTCGAGATTAATCTTTCATCTTCACTTGCACCGACTACCAATCTCGCATAATAGAAAGAAAAAGCCTCTAGTAACCTGCCTTCTTCAGTATGAATATCTCCAACAGAGGCGACTTCAACTCCATCCTTGCTATCAACAGAGTCGACCAAACGTGACCTTGCACGTACGCGCGCTCTTTCCATCATCGACCCATCTAACAACTCATCGATATCGATTTGATGCTTTGATGCCATACCTGCAATCCAAGTTCTTGCTTGCGGCAAGAATGGATATCTTGCGAGTGTGACCTCATTTGCAAGACCGGGAATCGCATACGGCTTGGGCACAGTAGACAATTCCAGAGGGAGGCATTTGAACCCTCTTATTCATGTGGGATATAGGGGTGGCCTGAATCGATGCAGCCAGTAATCAAAGAGTTGGTTAGCATCCAAGATTCGGTCCGGGAATCTTTTGGTTGGAGCCTTGAATCAGATATTGAAAGTGCAAGTAAACTTCTGGAAGCTTGTAAAAACCCTACTTGCAATATTAAACTGAATGGCAAAGTTGTGGTTGTCGGAGCGGCAGCCCCTGCTAATTACATCACATCATTACCCACAATCGTAGCAGATGGCGCAATAGGGGCATTAGAAAATTATTCAAATGTAGTTTTAATTGTTAGCGATGGTGATGGTATGCCCCATTTAGAGAGGGCCTTAAACAAGGGAATTCCGATATGTCTTCATGCTCATGGAGACAATATTGCTGACTGGAAAAAGGTGCTTTCACTTGTAGATCCTCAACAAGAAATTATTCTTACTCATCAGACTCCAAACGCCATAGAAGGAATGCATAACCCAGGGGGCTTTACAGATGGCGACAGAGCCGTATGTATTGCATTTTCATTAGGGGCTGATGAAGTAGAATTAATTGGTTTTTCAACCAATGAGGTTGGGCCATGGTCCGGGGTAACAGACGAAAAACGAAAATTAATCAAGTTGAAGTGGATGAATAAAGTGTTACGATTACTCTCTTTGGAGGCAGATTAATGAAAAAAAATCACGTTTTGTGGATAATAGCCCTCATTATCGTGAACTCCGGATGGTACGCTCTGACTCAAAAAAGCGCAAGTCAAGAAATTAATCGCGCAGGCGCTGATTTTTCCTCGCAAAGAGATGGTGAAATAACGACACTGGTCGGAGATGACAGCGATTACGAATTAGTCCACTGTTTCAAATCAACGAATGGCGGGGTATACAATGTAAGTATCCAGATGGAAATGGATTCTGAAGTTCTATATTCTTGGAATGGAACTACTGATGATGATTGTATGACCTTTTCTTCCTCTAGTGAAGAGGGTGAAGTAATAATATTTACAGAAATTGAAGAGGGTGTTGAATCTACCACAACTCTCTACACTTGGCCGCTAAAGAATGCTGTAATTCCTGGCATAGCGATCTTTTCGATATTGACTTTACTAGTTGCTTATGGGGAAACAATTGTTAGGACAATCGTGGTGAAGAAATTAGAAAAAATCGATGCTTTAGCGGTTGAACGAACTACTGAAACAGTCGAAACAACATCTTCGATTTGGCAGGAGCCAGTTAGGCCTCAGTAATCACAAGAAGTCAGCCAAACTCATTTGTTTTGCTTTGTCATTATTGAATAGACTCTCCACACTATCGGCCAACCATTCTACATTTTGCTTAGTGTAGTGATCCACTCCATATGTTTCCATAACGTGTTTTGTTACTTTGATATATTTCCTTACAGCACCTTCTGTTACAGTTAGGGCAAGATTCCCGTTGCACATCTCGCCTTCTGCTTTCCTTACTCCAAATGCACTCATTCCTCTTCCACTTTGTTTAGGAGGCTGTATGCATTTTGCTGCTAACGGCATTCTACGATACGAGTGCCCACATTTGAGACATCGCACCTTTTGGCGCGTGAAAGCAACAAGATTGCCTCGTAAATCAGGTAAGAAGTGAGAACGAACAACACTTGACGCAACCGTTCGAACATCAACCCCTCTTAGACGGTGGCCCAGAGATAACTGACCATTCATTTTGTCAATCATCGATTCAAGAGTTTTGTATGCAGAGAGGCTTGGCCCTTCAGACATATTCTTGGTTGAATGAGTAAAGCCGAGACCTCTTACTGCGGCAATTGATCCAAGGCGGCGCTCGACAAAGTCCATCCTGTCAGCTAGAGTTTTTGGATGCGGCTGCTCTATCGTAGCCTCGTAGAACCATCGCTCATAATGCCATGCGGAATCAACGTTCAGTGCTTCTTTATCGACTTCAGTGGGGTTCAATCTGGTGGTTAAAACCAACGGCGCATCCATTTGGCCACCTCGGTTTGATGGTAATATCTCTCTACTGAAGTTCAGCAAACCATCCATCAATAACATGATTGCATCTTCGTCACCATCACAATTTCTTCTCTTAGATGCATGGAAGAGTGGATGCGCATATCCTCCTGAACTATCTGTAAATCCGATTAACCTTGATAGAACGCCACCAGAAGTGTGTGGGGCTAATGCGCAGATTAATTGCCCAACTAAATCGGCAGGCTTCTCAACATGGTAGAAAGGCTCCATTCCATAAAAACGGACCAATAAATCATCGATATATTGCGCTGCACGAATGAAATATTCAGCCCCATTCTTGGCTAAAATGAAATCCTGTGGGAAAAGTTCCAGTAACTGATCATTTCCAGACAATTCCTCTCCAAAGCAATCATGAGTATATCCTAGGTGCTTTAATTGACTCCATTCTACCTCTATCTCTTCGGGAGTGAAATGTGTAACTGGAACGTCACTCATATCAAACCGTATAGTTCCATCTCTGAAAACAGGAAGGCCGTGTTTAGCACGAAGTATCCCCTTTTCAACCGGTTCAGGGGTCTGGTTTTTACTCATCAATTTTTTTACACCCTTGATTCTCTTTGGTACACGGTCAAGTCCGAGAGAGATTCTAGCATCTTCTAACAAGTTGTCCAGTCTGATAGTTTGCAGTTCGCCCTTTCTCCTTGCCTTTTCTTTATCGCTGGAAACTCTCAATTCTGTTCTTCCACCACAGGTTTCTCCAGGGCGGCCTACGCCAAAATCATCCAATTTCCTGTGATTACAACTTATCATTGGAGTTTTTTTGTCACACACAGTGCAAAACCTAACGCCCATCTGTACACGCAACTCTTGCTGTTCAGCAGCATTCCCCATCAATCTTTGATTTCCACCTGATAATGCTAAAGGAAATAATGAGTGCACAGTTGGCTTTTCACGCGGAGCACTTTTTTCAGGACGCCCCATCCTGCAACCAACTCTTACTGGAGCGGAATGCTCCCACCTTAATCGTGAAATCTGTCTAACTTGTGTCATAATGCCGTCAACAGCGTGGTCATCTTCTAAGATTTGAGCTCGAAGATATGCTTCAGGGTTATCTGGGCCTGGGTCTGGTAATTTATCCGCAGCCTCTTTACCGATCATATCGGTTTCTGTGATACCCAAACCTCGCTGTCTTGCGGCAGTTTCTGCAGCGATTCTAACCGATGAACGCTTACTCTCCAACTCACCCTTCCGCTTTCTTTCTGCCTCTAGGATAACTTCTGCTGATCTAAGGTCTTGAATTCTATTTTTGAATACAGCAACTCCATCTTCAATTCGCAGAGGCTCTTTGCCATTTGATGAAAACCCTAGGCCGTCTAGCAAGGCTTGCCATCCCTCTGTAATTACCAAATCATCACCTTCATGGTGGTGGGTAAGGCCAAGCATTAGGGCTGAACCTTTCACCAATCCATGAATTCTAAGTACCCAAGTATGAGGTACACGTGAATCAAAAATTCCGTTTTCAACTGGGATATTAGGGCCTGGCATATTTTCGAAATCTAATGCTTTCTCAATCTCAGGCCGCAAGACTTCCATTTCTTCACTATCCCACCCCTTCACTCCGGATATGAAACGCAAGCATCCATCTCGAATCGTTGATGTTTCAATCGCTTTCAATAATGCAGGAGTCCATTCAATTGGTAAATCTAGCCACCAAGGATTATGTGCTCCCACAAGTGAAGTAGAAAACCTAATTGAAATTTCTTTAGCCGAATCCCAAGATGGATTTAGTGAGATTAAAACGTCTCTCCACTTGCGTCTAATGTGGAACCTTTCATCTAAATTTGTTGATTGGCTAATCGGTAAACCTGGCACTCCATCTGGCATAGATTTACGATCTAGGGCCATTATTCGACAGAAATCAACAACAGCCTGTTCGCTATCTAAGGCGTCAATTAAATCAGCACCCCACCAGTCATGGGAATAACCGGCTGGGACCAAGTTTTTGTTGTTCTCCATGAACTCTCCATATCCTAATACAAGTTCGCCATTGTCCCAAATAGATGCGATTTTAGCCTTGTCATTTCTAAACGAAACAACATCGTCATACCTTCTAAATCCACCATCTCTCAAAATCGCCCAAGGGCCTTGTGCAATGTCACATGGAGTAATTGCGCATGCTTTACCAGGCCTTTCGATTTTCATCTGTGTGCCGACTGTGATGAAATCATCCATAGCCGCCATGCTAGCCGCATTGCAAGAGCCGGCGGCTAGTCCAGAAGGCCTTGCTCGGCCATATCTCAAGCGAAACCCACCGGGTTCAAGAGGCGCGCCAAATACAGGCCTGCCTGCAATAATGTCCTTCATAAATTTGGAGATCTGGGGTACCTTTCTAGACTTGAAGCCATTGGAACTAACCCCCTCTTCCTTTGCCTTACTCTTGTTTGCGAATGTAGATATAAAATCCCAACCAGGTACTTTGAGGCGTTCGGTATGGCGCTGGATTTTAGGTGCCTTGAGACATAGGCCTTCTCCAATAACAAGGAGCACACCTCCTCTAATACGGGCTTCGTCGATATTACGAACTCTTCCATAGCCTGCACATTCGATATCTTCAGTAGATTCCCCGTTAATCATTACAGGGCATGCTCTGACAATCGTATCAACCTCTTCTGGGGGTGGCCGATATTGTAAACCGCCGCGGTATAGCCCAAATTCTTCTTTGACTCTTTCAACCTCATCATCAGTTGGTTTGTAAGCATCAACATTCAATTCTCTTCGAATCATGTCGGCGATAAGAACAGCAAGAGCCTGAGCGGTACCACCTGCGGCTCGAATCGGACCGGCGAAGTGTATTGAGAGGAATTGAGAACCATCTACATTCGATAATAGTCTAACTTCACTTATTCCCTCTAAAGGCGCAACTAGAACCGCTTCTGTCAAAATGGCCAATCCAACACGTAGCGCTACATCGATGCTTTTCTGTAAATCAAATCCGGCATCTCGAAACTTCTTCGCAACCATTGTTGCCATTTTGATTGAAGTAGTTTCTCTGTCATACTCTGCGAGTAATTCACGAATATCATCAGCAACCTCTACTCCTTCTAGATGGTGGATTAGAAGTTTTTCAGTTCTACTCGCTAAATCCGAAGCGCGCGGGATTTCTACGACTAATGTATGATCGAGCCCCTTCGCTCGGGCTTTAGCAGCGATTTGGTAAGCCTCTTCTGTTC
>MDSY01111476.1_pt1 | contig 23330 bp, 18 predicted proteins | sample 811131 | NCBI WGS metagenome assembly MDSY01 (sample SAMN05326643, study PRJNA326480) | marine metagenome | isolation source: seawater | place: Atlantic Ocean: South West | collected 2010 | reverse complement strand
TTTTATTTTTATATCTAGTATATAAATGAAAATTCTCTCGTATGAATAACATAGATAATTTAATTGAAAACCTTAACAAAGAGCAAAAAGAAGCTGTTCTTAATACAGAGGGCCCTAATTTAATTGTTGCTGGTGCAGGATCTGGAAAAACTAGAGTTCTAACAACACGTCTTATTCATATTATTCATCAAAAGAAAGCATGGCCTAATCAAATATTGTGTGTGACTTTTACAAATAAGGCTGCGAAGGAAATGCAAAATAGGGTTATGCAGTACCTTAAAGGTACCTCAAATGCTGTTCCATGGTTAGGTACATTTCATTCTACTAGTGTAAAATTTCTAAGAAGACATGCGGAGGCTTTAGATTATAAAAGCAACTTCACCATTTTAGATACCGATGATCAAAAAAAATTAATAAGAAATATTGTCAAAGGTCAAGATTTAGATGCTAAAAAATTTTCTCCCCAACTAATAATGTATCATATAGATCAATGGAAGAATAAAGGTCTTTTACCCAAAAATATTAAATTAGAAAAGTCAGGTTCAATTATTAAATCAATTTTAAAAGTTTATGAAATTTATCAAAATAAAACTAAAGATTTGAATGCATTTGATTTTGGAGATTTAATTTTATTTTGTGTTAAACTTTTTGAGGAACATAAAGATATAAGAGAAATTTATCAAAATAATTTTAAATATATTCTTGTAGATGAATTTCAAGATACAAACTTTATTCAAAATAAGTGGTTAAACTTGTTGGTAAACAATAAACAAAATATTTGCTGCGTTGGTGATGACGATCAATCAATTTATAGCTGGAGAGGAGCAGAGATCAAAAACTTTTTAACTTTTGATCAAATATATAAAAATTGTAAAGTATTCAAGTTAGAGCAGAATTATAGATCTACAAAAAATATTTTGGAAACTGCTTCTACTTTAATTTCAAATAACTCAAATAGAGTTGGGAAAAAATTATGGTCATCAGCTAATCAAGGAGAATTGGTCAAATTAAATTGTTATCGAACAGGAAAAGAAGAGGCTCAAGGTATAAGTGATATAATTGAGCATAAACTTAAAAAAAAATATTCACTCAATGATGTTTCGATTTTAGTTCGTGCCATCTACCAAACAAGAGAATTTGAAGAAAGATTTTTACAAGTAGGTATTGGTTATCGAGTTTTAGGAGGAATCAAGTTTTACGAACGAGCTGAAATAAAAGATGCTGTATGTTATTTGAGAATAATAAATCAAAAGTATGATGATTTAGCCCTTGAAAGAGTGATTGGTTCTCCCAAAAAAGGTGTTGGTGAAAGTACATTAAGTCAAATTTATCAATTTGGTAAAACTAATAACCTCTGCTTAGAAGACTCAATTATTAAGCTTTTAGAAAAGGGAGAATTCAAACCTAAAATTAAAACTGCACTTACTCAATTAATAAATATGATAACAAAATGGCGTAAGGAATCTTTTAAAATGAAGCATTTTGATTTACTAAAACTTGTTTTAGATGAGTCTGGCTACTCAGCAATGCTTAAAAATAAAAAAGATTTGGAAAACGAAAATAGATTAGAAAATTTAAAAGAATTATTGCGAGCAATGCAGGACTATGACAATTTACAAAATTTTTTAGAACACGTTGCTTTGGCGACCTCAATCGATCAAGAATGGGAAGGTGCAAAGATTAACTTGATGACGATGCATGCGGCTAAAGGCTTGGAGTTTGATGTGGTATTTTTACCTGGATGGGAAGAAGGTCTTTTTCCTCATCAAAAATCTTTAGAAGAGAAAGGAGATTTTGCTTTAGAGGAAGAAAGAAGGTTAGCTTACGTGGGAATAACAAGGGCAAAAAAAGAAGCATATTTATCTTTTGCAATGAAACGAGCTTATCACGGAGACTGGATGGACGCTTTGCCATCTAGATTTATCAACGAAATCCCTGAAGATAGTGTTGAAAAAAATGAAATTGGTTTTGATAAAACAATTGATGACTTTGAATTCAATCAAGATAATTCAATTGAATTTGATGAAGAGTATAGAAGTCCAGGATGGGACAGATATAAAAAAAATAAAATACTTAAATGGAAAAAGTAAATAAATTAAAAAAATTTTTTCAAAATGAAGGTATAGATGGGTACATTATTCCTAAAAATGATGAATTTTTTGGTGAATATATTCCTGATTACAAAGATAGATTAAAATATATTTCTGACTTTTCAGGTTCATATGGTTTTGCACTAATTCTCAATAGTCAAAATTATTTATTTGTTGATGGCAGATATACTCTTCAAGCTAATAAACAAAGTGGAAAATTTTTTAAAATTAAAACAATACCTCATGAACTACCTGAAAAAATACTCAGGAATAAAAAGTTAAAAATTGGTTTTGATCCTAAATTATTTACAACAAAAACTTTAAATATTTTTTTTGGAAAAACTAATTGTAAGTATATACCTTTAAATAATAATCTTATTGATAAAATCTGGAGAAGGAGGAAAGCTAAAGGTGAAAATAAATTCTTTAAACTCCCAAGTGCATCAGTCGGTGAAAGTTATAAATCGAAGATTAATAAAATTTTTTTGAAATTAAAGAAAAATGGAGCTGATTATCAATTTATTACTGCTAGTGAAAATAATGCTTGGTTGCTCAACATAAGAGGAAATGACTCAAAATATACACCTATTCCTTGCTGTTATATTCTATTTGATAAAAAAAAAAATATAAAGTTTTTTTGTGACTTAGAAAAAATCTCAGCATCTTTTAAAAAAAGCTTTAATAAAATAAAATTTATTAATATTAAAAATACGAATTTAATTCTTTCACAAATTTATAAAAAAAATATTATGATAGATAAAAATACTTGCTCTAAATATTTTGAAAGTATTATTTTAAAAAATAATAAAATAAGTAATCAACAAGATCCTGTTTACGCACTAAAAGCAATTAAGACAAAAAAGGAAATTGAGAACATAAAAAAAGCCCATATTTATGACGGTGCTGCTCTAACAAAATATTTATTTTGGTTAAAAAATAATTTTCTTAAAAAAAAAATTACTGAAATTAGTGCTGAAAAAAAACTATTTAATTTTAGAAAAAAAAATAAAAATTTTAAATTTTTAAGTTTTCCAACTATCTCGGGGACTGGCCCAAATGGTGCTATTATTCATTATAAAGCTTCAAAAAATACAAACCGAATATTAAAAAAGGGAGATATCTATCTGGTTGACTCTGGAGGGCAATATAATTATGGAACTACTGATGTAACAAGAACAATCTCTTTACAAAGTTCTAATAAAAGAATTAAAAATATTTTTACAAGAGTTCTTAAAGGGCACATAGCTGTTGCAAATTTTAGTCTTAAAAAAAACACTAGTGGTTCAACAATTGATAGTGTGGCTAGGAAATATTTAAAGCAGATAAATTTAGACTATGCTCACGGAACTGGGCATGGAGTTGGTTACTTTTTAAATGTACATGAAGGACCTCATGCAATATCAAGAGGAAACAAAGTAAATTTTCAAGAAGGAATGATTGTATCTAACGAACCCGGCTATTATGAAAAAAATAATTTTGGAATAAGAATTGAAAATTTAATCTATGTTAGAAAAATTAAAAAAAATAATTATTTTGATAATTTAACTATGGCTCCTATTGATAAGGAATTAGTAGATTTAAAAATACTCAATAAAATAGAAAAGGATTGGCTAAACAACTACCATAAAAAAGTGTTCGATAATCTAAAAAAATTTATGAATAAAACAGAGTTCTTAGAATTAAGTAAATCTTGTTCAGCTATCTAAAATTTTAATCCAATCTTTTTCCAATATAATTTTAATTTTTAATTCTTTTGCTTGATCAATTTTTTTTTTAGTGGGCTTACCACTTCCAACAATCAAAAAATCTAGTTTTTTTGAAATTGATCCTAAAACCTTACCTCCATTATTTTCTGCTATTTCTTTTGCTTCTGATCTACTCATATTTTGAAAGCCGCCAGTAAACATTAATTTTTTTTTAGAGAATTTGCCATTAATATTCTTTGTCGTATAATTTTTAATATTTAGTTTTTTGATTAACTCTTGAACAATCTTAATATTTATTTCATTGAAGAAAAAACTATCAATTGAATCGATTTGTGTTTTTCCTATACCATCAAGATCAACTAAATTAACTAATATATTTTTTCTACTTTTAAATTGAAATAATTTGGTAAGCTCTTTTACTGAACCAAAAAAACCAGCTAATATTTTTGCATTTTCTTGTCCTATATGTCTTATGCCAATTGAAAATATAAATTTATCTAATGTTATTAATTTAGATTTAATAATGGCTTTTTTTAAATTATTAATAGAGGTCTCGCCCCAACCCTCAAGTTGATTAATTTTGTCATAATTAAGCTCAAAAATATTGGCCGGCTCTTTAATTAAATTTAGATCCCAAAATTGTTCAATAACTTTTTTTCCAAGTCCGTCTATGTTAAAAGCTTCTTTTGAAACTAAATGTTTCAATTTTTCTTTAGCTATAAATTTACAATCATAACCTTTTACGCATCTTCTTACAGCATCCTGTTTATTGGTGCTTTTGCTATAATCCTTTTTAGTCTCTGCTCCACATAAACATTTTGTTGGAAAAAGATATTTTTTTAAATTCTTATCTCTCTTAGAAATATCAACCGAAACTACTTGTGGTATAACATCTCCTGCCCTTTGAATCTTAATTGTATCCCCAATTCTTATATCTTTTCTTTTAATTTCATCTTCATTATGTAAAGTTGCGTTTGATACTACTACCCCGCCAACAGTAACGGGCTCCACTTTAGCAACAGGAGTTATTGCACCAGTTCTTCCAACTTGAATAATTATATCTTTTATTTTGGTAATAGCTTTTTCGGCTGAGAATTTATAAGCTGTAGCCCATCTTGGTGAGCTAGAAGTATTGCCCAGTCTTTTTTGTAAATTTAAATCATTAACTTTAAATACCAATCCATCAATATCATAATCTAAGGACGATCTTAATTTTTCGATTTTTTTATGATGATCTTCTATCGATTCAATATCAATAATAATTTTTGACAATGGATTAATGTTGAAACCCCATTTATTTATTTTTTGTAAAAAGTCAGATTGTTTTTTAAATATCATTGGCTCAACTGCTCCAAAACCATATGCAAAATATTTTAGAGGAATTTTTGCTGTTTCTTTAGGATCCTTTTGTCGTAAGGATCCACCAGCAGCATTCCTTGGGTTAGCAAATTTATGTTTAAGATTTTTAAAATCTTTCTTTCCAATATAAATTTCACAACGTATTTCAATTATTTTTGGAATGTCGCTCGACGATATTTTTTTTGGAATACTTTTAATCGTCATTAAATTTCTTAAAATATCTTCTCCCGTAACACCGTCTCCCCTAGATAAACCTTTTGTCAAAAATCCTCTCTCATAAATTAATGTTGCTGATATACCGTCAATTTTAGGTTCTGAAAATAATTCAATTGTTTGATTTTTTAAGCTCAAAAAATTAATAATTTTTTTCTGAAAATCTAACATATCTACTTTCTTAAACGCGTTAGATAAGGAAAGCATTGGTTTTAAATGCTTAATTTTTTTAAACTTATTTAGAGGTTTGGCTCCAACTATACTACTAACAGTCTCATTTTTCTCAAGGAAAGGATATTCATTTTCTAATTCAAGAAGTTCTTTTTTGATTTTATCATACTGAAAATCATCAATTATGGGGCTATCATTATTGTAATAAAGATTATTGTGTTTTTTTAAATTTTTAATCTTTGATTGATGTAACTTTAATATTTTTACTTCATCAACCATAAATTTATTTAATTAGTCCTAAAATTTTATTAAAAAATTTTTTTTCTTTAGCTTTAGGATTTTTCTTTATTATTTGATAATCTTTATTTAATAATTTATAAGACATCTCAAACCATTCACTAGAATTATAGTTGTACCCAAGAGCGCTTGCATATTTATTTGCTTCCTCTTTTATGCCAAGATGATAATAAATTTCCACTAAACGAAACAAGGCTTCTTCTATAAATACTGTTTTGTCATATTGATCTAAAATATTTTTTAATCTTTTTATTGCCGACGCCCATTTTTGTGTTTTAATATAATAATTAGCTATATACAATTCTTTTGCTGCTAACTGATTTTCAATTAAGTCCTTCTTGAACTTAAGGTCAAACGCATACTCTGTATCAGGAAATTTTTTTAGAAAATCTGAAATTCTATCTTTTAATTGAAGTAAAGGTTCTAAATCTTTTTTTTCATCAGATACTTGTTCAAAATATATTATACATATTAAGTAATAGGCGTACATTATATTTTTATCTGCAGGATATTTTAAAATAAATCTCTCTAAATTACCTAAAGCTTCATCATAAAAATTAACTGCATAGAGTGAAAAGCTTGACATTAAGGCTGACTTAGCCGCCAGATCTGCTGAACTAAAATTCAATTCTGCTTGATCAAATTTTTTACTTGCAAAAAAGAAATCATTTTTTTCAAAAGCATCAAGTCCTTCCTTGTAAACAGAATAAGCATCAACTTTTACTAAAGGTTCATAAAGAGGCGCATCTTTCTTAGAGCAAGAAATTAAAAGAAAAATTAATGTTAAAACTAAAATATGTCTAATTACCATATTTTAACTAATATCAGATTGAATTTAAATTAATATTATAAATTTCAGAAATTTTTTTTAAGCATTTACTGCGAGTTTAATGGCTTGTTCTGAGTTTAATTTTTTTGAAATAATTCTACTTTCTAATTCTATAATTGAATAATTATCTGTAAATTTAAGCAACTTTCTTAAAAACATATTTGATAATTCGTGTCCACCCTGATGACACTCAATTTTTCCAAGAATTCTGCATCCGGAAAGTAAAAAATCACCAGCAAGATCTAAAATTTTATGATTAACAAATTCTTTTTGATTTCTTAAACCTTCAATATTTAAAACTTTATCTCCTTGAACTACAACAGCATTGTCTAGCGAGCCGCCTTTAGCTAAGCCAAGTTTTTTGATTTTTTCTATATCCTCATACAAACAGAAAGTTCTTGCCTCAACTACATCATTTAAATCATCTTTTTGAAAATTAATAACATTTCTTTGCTTGTCTATAATTTTATTTTGATAGTTTAATTGAAAATCAACTTCAAAATTATCACTAGGTTCTATTGATATACTTCTTGACCCATCAATCAACTCTACTTTTTTCAAAATTTTAATATATTTTATTTTTTTGTTTGATCTTTTTATATGAGAATTTTTGATTAAATTTAAAAAGAATTTCGCGGATCCATCCATAATTGGCACCTCTTCACTATCAATCTCTATGATGGCGTTATCAATTCCAGTTATATAAAGTGCGGCTAATAAATGCTCTACAGTAGAAACTTTTACACCATCGTTATTTTCTAAAGTAGTACACAATTTTGCTGAAGATACATTTTTATAATTAGCTGTAATTATGTTTTTTGATTGTAGATCAGTTCTTTTAAAAACTATTCCCTGATTAACTTCTCCAGGAATAATTGTAACTTTTGAATTTTTTCCAGAGTGAAGACCTATGCCCTCAAAACTTATAGGCTTAGATATTGTTTTTTGATAAATTTCCATGATGTTGAATTGTTATACTTAAATAATGTACTGAATTTAAAACAACTAATGTTTCTAAAAATAACAGAAATTAGTTAAACAAAGCATTAAAAAGCATGGCTATTAGTGATTTTTTTTCACGCGTTACCGGGATAGCTTCCTTTTTCCAACCAAAATCAACTAATTGATTAACACTACTAATAAGTTCATCGGTTGATGAATTTTCTGCAAATTTTATAAATAAGTTTTTATTTTGAGAAAAAAATAATTCATAACTTTCTTTAAAGAGATTTAAGTGAGGCTTGTTGTTTATTTTAAGAAAAATGGATAGATTTTTTTTTCGATAATAGGAAAAATTTACATTTTTGATAAGCATAATTTCTAAAAATTCATGAATTCTCGCCTCTGCAATTTCGAAAATTAATTTTTTTTTAATTTTAATGTAATTTTCATTTTCAAATAACTCTTTTTCAATAACTTCATCCTTCAAAGTTTTTTTACTCAGATTAATACTATTTAAAATTTTTTGTACAAGTTTTATATTCAAGGATGTGATCTTAGAAATATCTTTTATTATCAAATCTGTCCCAAAACTAAAATTTTGTTCAAACTTTAAAGAATCGTTTTCAAAATAGAATATTTGTGAATTATTTTCATTAATTTTAATCTGAAAAAAAGTATCAAGATTTGAATTCTTTTTACTTGTAAGTGATCCCTCCACAAAACTTTTTAAAAATAATTTTTTAATTTTCAAATTACAATTATTAAAAACATTGTTTAAATTTTTGAAATCATTATTATCAATTAAACAAAAAGATAGTTCGTGAGAGTAAAAATTTCCAAATAATCCGATTGGAAGATTTTCAATTTTTTTCTTGTCTAAAAGATATTTGGTATTAAAAATATGTAATATAGTTTTTTTATTTTCAATAAGATCTATATTAGATTTTAATGAATTTAAAATATAAGTTATATTTTCTTTTAGAATTTGAGATCCATTCAATTTTTTAAAACCTGTTAAGGTTAAAAAAGTACAATCAGAATTATCTAATATTAAAATTATTTCTTTGAACGTAAAATTAAACTTTTGCTCTATGGCTATAATATTTTTTTTTATTGTATTTAAAGTTTTTTCAAAATCTATAACTTTACAATTTTTTGTAATACCTTCTATAGATGCATCATATCTATAAATAACTTTAAAATTATTTTTTTGGTCTACGTCTCCAACCGAAAAAATATATTCAGAATAATTTATTTCTAAAAAAAGCTTGGGTGAGTGAAGTTTCATAATTTATTTCAGGATAAGTTGATTATTCATCCTATAATCAAATGTTTTAAATTTTTTAAAATCATTTGTTTTTTGCAACTTTATAAAATTTTTTAAACTTTCAATATAGTTTTCTGATGGTAATTTAATTATTTTTTTTTCATGTGTTTCTAAATCCCATCTATTTGACTCGAAAAAGTAATAACTTTTTATCAAATTTAATGGAAAATTAATTTTTTTTAAGTTTTGATAAAAAGTTCTAAAATTTTCTTTTTTACCGAACACGACTGGAAGGTGCTTAAAATCTTTAAGCTCCGAATAATGAATTAAATTGATATTGTCATCTATGTAAAATTTTTTCTTTTTCTGCTGTAAGATAAAAATTGGTTTTTTTTCAAAAACTATAATTTTAATTTTATTTGGATATATTTTTTTTATTTTAAAATCTTTGATAAAATCTTTTTTCTTTAAAACTCTTTCAATACCGCTGGTGTTTAAAAATAATAAATTAGTATCATATAAAAAATCCAAATCTTCTCTTATTTCCTCATTTGAAAGGATTAAATTATTTTCTATATAAATGTTTTCTATTTTAAATTTGTTAACTGAAAATGACTTTTTTGATTTATAAGTGCTAAATAATACCAAAAATATAAATGCAAATACAAATTGTTTTTTCATCTATTGATACTTGCATCTAATAAAATTTTCTCAACTAAATTTTCAAAACTTAAACCTTTAAAACTGGCTATCTCAGGCACCAAAGATAAATTTGTCATTCCTGGTTGTGTGTTTATTTCTAAAAGATTAAATTTGTTATTATAATATTTAAAATCTGATCTTGTAATACCCTTGCATCCTAAAACTTGATGAGCTTTTTTTGCAATTTTAAGAACTTCATTATAACTAGTTTTATTTAAATGAGCTGGCATAATGTGTTTTGTTTTTGCGCTCTTAGTGTATTTTGCTTTATAGTCATAAAATAATCTCTTTGGCACAAGTTCGATAGCGCCTAAAGGCTTGCCATTAATAACTGCAACTTGTATTTCTTGACCGCCTACGTACTCTTCAAATATTAATTGATTATATTTTTTCAAAAGTTTTTTTGTTTCTTTCATTAATTCATTTTTATTTTTACACAATACTACACCTAGACTTGATCCTTCATCTACTGGTTTCACAACCACCGGAAACGTAATTTTTTTTTTAATAATATTTTTTTTTAATCCTTGAGCATTAAAATTTTTTTTATTTAATGTGAAAAATTTTGGTGTTTTAATTTTTTTTTTAACAAATATTTCTTTAGAAATGATCTTGTTCATGGAATTATATGAACTAATTACACCAGAATGAGTGTAAGGAATTTTGAGATATTCAAAATAAGTTTGTGCAATTCCATCCTCACCACCTTTTCCATGCAAGGCATTAAAGATAACATCTACATTTTTCTTATTTATTAAATTGAGATTTTTAAATTTTGGATCAAACAATGAAACTTTATACCCTTTTTTTTTGAGGGCTTTAATACAAGCCTTTCCGCTATCTAAACTAACTGCTCTTTCTCCAGATATTCCACCTAGAACGACTAAAACATTTTTAAATTTTTTTTTAATCACCGATTATTTTAATCTCTAATTCTAGATTAATCCCTGTTTTAGCAAAAACTGTTCTTTTAACTTTTTGAATTAAATTTTCTATATCAAAAGAGTTGGCCTTTCCATTATTAATAAAAAAATTACAATGTTTTTTTGAAATGATTGCATCACCTTCACTGAAATTCTCACAACCTGCTTCTTTAATAAGCATCCAGGCTTTTTTATCCTTATTAATATTTTTAAAAGTGCTTCCGCAAGTTTTTATTTGACTTGGTTGAGATATTTTTTTTTGCTCAATATATTTAAGTTGTTTTTTTTCAATTCTCTCTTTATTACTAATTGAACCTTTAAATTTAGCTGAAATGATAATTAGATCTTTTGACAAATTGGTTCCTCTATATAAAAATTTTATATCTTCTTTTTTAATTTCTTTTTCTTTACAGTCTTTAGTGTCAATAATTTGAATTGATACTAAAATTTTAGAAATATCATTCTCATAACAGCCGCTATTCATTGTTACAGCACCGCCAATTGATCCGGGTATACAAGACAAAAACTCAAAATTAGTCAGATTATTTTCTTTTGCAAAATTTGCTAGTTTACGATCAAGTGCTGCTGCTCCCGCTTCTATAGTATCATCATTAATCAATTTAATATTAGAAAAATTTGTTCCAAGTTTTATGACAGCTCCTTTAACTCCATTATCTCTAAATAAAGTATTTGAGCCGGCGCCTAAAATCGTAGTCTTTAAATTATTTTTTTTTGCATCTACAAGAAATTCAATTAGTTGATTTTTATCGATTGGTTTAAAAAAAAATTCAGCGTTACCTCCTAAATTAAACCAACTATAATTAGAGAGGTTTACATTTTGACTGAAACTAGTTTTAAATTTTCTTACAAAATTATTCTCTATGTTCATAATGAAGATTTTAATTCCGCCATCCATTTTGATATTGATCCAGCTCCCATGCCAATAATTATTTCATTGCTAATTAGATTCTTTTTAAAATACTTAGTTAATTCAATTGTATTCTTTACAATTATCACCTGTGTTTTGGAATTTTTGGCAATTAAATTAGAAAACTTAACTAAGTCGAATTTTGAATTTTTTTTCTCTCCTGCTGCATACAAAGGGCATATTATCACTAAATCAGATTTATAAAAACACTTTGAAAATTCATGTTTTAAGGACAATACTCTAGAATATCGATGAGGTTCAAAAACACTAATAATTTTTCTTTTTTTACTTACGTTATGTACTCCTTCTAAAATAGAACTAATCTCTGTAGGATGATGGGCATAATCATCATAAAAATCATTTTTATTTTTTGAAAAAACTTTTGTCATTCTTCTTTGCACACCTGAAAAATTTTTCAAAGATTTTTTCACAATATTTTGATCGGCGCCTAGATTCAGACAAACTATAAAAGCAGCAGCAGCGTTATGTACATTATGTTTTCCTAACAATTTTACATTAATGTTTTTAATTTTCTTTTTCTTTTTTTCTCGGTCCTTAAAATTTAAATCAAAAGTAGTGCTATCAAAATTATATTTTATTTTAGTAATCTTATAATTTGCATTTTTGCTTTCACCATATGTCAAAATATTCTTATTTTTAATTTTACTTAAAATTTTTTTAACATTTTTGTTATCAATGCAAACTATTGATTTACCAGTAGGTGGTGTTTTGTTTATAAATTCTATAAATGCATTTTCTAAATTTTTATAATTTTTATAAAAATCTAAATGTTCATAATCAATGTTAGTCACAATTGAGTAATTAATTGGTAATTTTAGAAAACTACCATCAGACTCGTCGGCCTCTAAAATTGCCCAATCTCCTTTGCCAAGTTTAGCATTACTTTTAAGAGAATTAATGACCCCTCCGTTAATAATTGTTGGATCTAATTTTTGATCAGATAAAATTTTAGCAACTAAAGATGTGGTGGTTGTTTTGCCGTGAGAACCTGTGATTATTATATTTTTTTTTAAAGACACAACATCGGCTAAAACTTCAGCTCTTGAATAAATTGGTATTTTGTTTTTTTTCGCATATTTTATCTCAGAGTTACTATCTTTGATGGCTGTCGATTTGACCAAAATATTTACATTTTTGATACTGTTTGATGAGTGCCCTAAAAATATTTTAATTCCTAATTTAGAACAACTTATTGTATTTTTATTTTTATTTTGATCACTGCCTTGAATTCTGAATCCCATATTTTTCATTATTTGTGCAAGACCACTCATTCCTATGCCTCCAATTCCCACAAAATGGATTAAATCTTTTTGACCTAAGTTAATTTTTTTCATTAATAATTTTTTCTATATGGGTATTTATATTTATAAAAATGTTTTTGTCAGAATATTGGCTTTGATTAGTTAAAATATTTTTTATTAAAGACTTGTTTATAAAAATAGATTTAATTAAACTATATAATTCGTCATCTATGTCTTTTTCATGTACTAGATATCCAAGCCCCTTTTTTTTATAGTAAACAGCATTCTTGAATTGATGGTTATCTGCTGATGTTGGTAGCGGTATAGATATAAACGGAATCTTAACATTAATTAATTCCCCTAGTACTGATGCACCTGAACGAGTAATTGCTAAATTGGCTTTGGAATAATAGTCAATTATTTTATCAGTGAAATTAAATATTTCACTTTCTATATTCGCATTTCTATAATACGCGACTAAGGTATTTTTTTGTTCTTCCCGACATTGTTGATAAACCTTTATTGTTATTCCAGAGTCTTTTAATTGCTTAAATATTCTTGGGAGTATTTCTGCAAAAATTTTAGCCGCTTGACTACCACCAAGCACTAAAATACGAATATTATTAAGATCTTTATTGTCATTATATTCATTTTTTGTATTAATTATTTCTTCTCTTACTATATTGCCTATTTCAAAAATTTTATCGTTATATTTTTTAGGTATGCCCTCAAGTTCCTTATAAGAAACAAATATTTTTTTAGCAAAAGGTAATAAGTATTTGTTAGCTTTACCAATAATTAGATTGTTTTCATAAATAACAAAATTAATTCTTAGAATTGCCGCTGCAATACAAACTGGAAATGATGAATAGCCTCCTACTCCAAACACAACTGAAGGTCTATTGAATAATAAAAATATTAAAGATCTAAGTACAGAAAACGAGATCACCGCTATCGAAAACAAAAATTCTAAAAGATTTCTTTTATTTAAGGGGGAAGAAGATATCTTTGTTAAATTAAGGTCGTTATAATCTTTTAGATAATTAAAACCTCTAATATCAGTAGTTAATTTAACATTGTAGTTATTTCTTATAAAGTTGCTTGCCAAACTATAGGCGGGGAAAACATGCCCTCCAGTACCTCCAGTAGCAATTAATATCTTATTATTCTTAGTCATATAGATGAGTTTTGTTTTTTGTATAGTTTAGTATTACACCTGCTAAAATAGCGCTTCCCATCAAAGATGAACCACCGTAACTTAAAAATGGTAATGTCATCCCAGTGGTAGGTATTAAATTCGTATTAACTCCCGCATGAATAAATGTTTGAAAAATTAACAAAGTAGACAAACCACAAAGTGAAACTTTTATAAAATGATCATCTTGGTTAAAGCAGTTTTTAATAATTCTGAAAGAAATATATAAAAATATTGATATTATTATTACTGAGACTATAGAGCCATATTCTTCAGATATTGTAGCTATTACATAATCAGTGTGGGCTTCTGGAACTCTCTCTTTTAATATTCCTTCACCCATACCTTGACCTGTAAGCCCTCCTAGCTTAATTGCATCCATAGCTGCTGATGATTGAGATATATCACCCTGATCAGAATTAAAAAAAGTCATTAACCTATTTATAATATACCCAAACTTTTCTGGTAACAAAAATAACAAAGTTGTTAATGAAATTAAAAAAATTGAAAAAAAACCAAATATATAAAAAATACTCACACCTGAAATAAATACTGTAAATATCCAGCTACCAATTAATAATATGGACTGACCCAAATCAGGTTGATCAACTAAAAGAATTATAACTGAACATAACAACAGAAAACTAAAAAAATATTTTATTTGATAATTTTGTAATTTTTTCAAAGTTAATATCTTGACTGTCATTAAAATAAAAAATGGCTTTAATATTTCTATTGGTTGGAGTTTAAAAAAATACAAATCTAACCAACGTTTGGAGCCTTTAACTTCTAACCCTATTATAGGAACTAGAGCTAAAAGAATAAAAGAAATCATAAATAACGGTATAACTAACTTATTTAACAATAAAGTTTCTGTAATTGAAATTAAAAACATAATTAATAATGCCAAAATTGCAAAACTAAAATGTTTTGAAAAGAAAAAATAATAGTCTTTATTCAACCTTTCTCCTGCTAAGGAAGAGGTTGAGGAAAATGAAAAAAACAAACCAAGGAAAAAAAGTAAGAGAAAACTTAACAATATTTTTTTATCAATATTTCTCCAATAATTTAATATTTGATACTTAAATGAATTTTCTAGCATAAATTTTACTTAATTTTTTAAATTCATCTCCTCTTTTTTCAAAATTTAAAAACTGATCATAAGATGCAGCCGCAGGACTAAACAATATTGTGTTATATTTAGTATTGGTGGAATTTATATCTTTTAAAATTTCAATCATTGTTTTTTTTAAATTTTTTGTTATTGAAAAATTTATTTTATTTTTAATTTGTTTCTTAAAAAAATTAACATTTTTACCAATTAAATAACTTTTAACGATATTTTTTTTAATTCCTGACAAGATAATTTTGTCATTTTTTTTTGGTAAACCTCCTAAAATCCAATAAACATTCTTACTATTTGAAAGTGCGAATTTTGAAGACTCAAAAGAAGTTGCCTTTGAGTCATTAATAAAAATAACATTTTTTTTTTTTAAAAAAATTTCATATCGGTGCGGTAAACCGACAAAAGAATTTATCGTTCTCACGAATTGAGCTTCCCTTATTTTTAACAATTTTGAAAATGCAAAAACAAAACTCATATTTTCATCATTAATGCTTAATCTTAAATAGTGATTCTTAATCTTATATTTTATTTTTTTATATTTTTGTTTATTGGGAATAACTAATTGACTTATAAATTTATTTTTTTTAAAAAATTTAATTAATTTATAGTTTACAATGGCAAATTGTTTCTTTTTTTGAAGTCTAAAAATTTTTAATTTTGAATTAGTGTAATTAAGAAAGTTACCGTGCCATTCTAGATGATCGTTGGTTATATTAAGTAAAAATGCGTAATCTGGATTAATAAACTTTGAACGTGCTAATTGAAATGACGAAGCTTCTATAATTACATAAGAGTTTTTTTTTACTTTTAATTCCAAAATTGGTGTTCCAATGTTTCCTCCTAATGCAACTTTAAAATTATTTTTCTTAAGTAAATGACTTATTAATTTACACGTCGTGGACTTACCATTTGTTCCAGTCACTACAACACTCTTAAAATTTTTATTAGTTAGAAAAAAAAGATCAATATCAGTAATTATTTTTGAATTAAATTTATCTAAACCTTTTTTTTTAATATCGCTTATTCCAGGACTTATAACTATATAATCAACTTTGTTTAATGCCTCGCTTAAATTTTTAGCTCTATTATTTTGAAATAATTTTTTTTTCTTATCATCCCAAACTGTAAAGTTTTTTATTTTTTTTTTTTTTAAAAATTTTACCACTGATTGTCCGGTTATACCCAGACCATAAACAAGGAACGATAGTTCTTTGAGATTTGATAAAGAGAGCATTCTTTACCGTAATTTTAGTGTTGCTAATCCCACTAACGCAAGAATAATAGCAATAATCCAAAAACGAATTACTATCGTTGACTCAGCCCATCCTTTTTTTTCAAAATGATGATGTATCGGTGCCATCTTAAATATTCTTTTACCTGTTAATTTGAAAGAAGTTACCTGAATAATAACAGAGGCTGTTTCTAGAACAAATAATCCACCAATAATTGCTAAAACAATTTCATGTTTAACAATTATAGCTATCGCTGCTAGTGATCCGCCTAAAGAGAGAGAGCCTGTGTCACCCATAAAAATTTTCGCTGGTGGCGCATTATACCAAAGAAATCCTAAGCATGCGCCTACAACTGAGCCACAAAAAATTGAAAGTTCGCCTACATCCGGAATGTATTGAATTTTTAAGTACTCAGAAAATATTGTGTTACCTACAACGTAAGAAATTAATGTGAAAGAAAGTGCTACAAGCATTACTGGCACTGTAGCTAGACCGTCTAAGCCATCAGTCAAATTCACAGCATTAGAAGAGCCAATGATTACAAATAAACCAAAAGGAATAAAAAAAAGTCCCATGTCCAAAATTAAATTTTTAAAAAAAGGGAAATAAAGATTATTAATATAATTATGGTCAGAAAATTTTATTATGATAAATAATGCTATAGCACCTATTATAAGTTGACCTAAAAATTTATATCTTGATTTCAAGCCTCTTGAATTCTTAAGTTTAATTTTTAGAATATCATCTAATAAGCCCAATCCTCCTAAACTTAAGGAAACAAATATTAACGTCCAAACATATATATTATTTAAGTCTGCCCACAATAGTGTACTTAATACGATTCCAATTATTATAATTACGCCACCCATAGTTGGTGTACCAGATTTCTTAATAATATGGTCAATAGGTCCGTCCTGTCTTATTGGGCCAGTTATCATTTTTTCAGAAAAAATTTTTATTAAAGGTCCTCCAATTATAAAAACGATAATGAGAGATGTGATTACAGATAAACCTGTCCTAAACGTTAAATATTTGAAAACATTTAAAAAAGAATATTGATCAACAAGTGAAGTAAATAAATTAAATAACATTTAAACCTTTAATTATTTTTTGACTCATAATATTCAACCCGGTTGCATTAGATCCTTTTATCATAAGATAATCATTATTTTTTATTAAGCCGCTCAATACTAAATCTATATCATCTTTATTTTGTAAAATATTTCCTTGTTTGCTTTTATGTAAATTTTTATAGGTGAAAAGAGTTTTTTCACCTTTAATGAATACTTTATCAATATTTGAATTGTTAATAACTTTAGATAATTCTTCGTGGTATCTTTTTGATTTATGACCTAATTCAAGCATATCTCCTAATATCAAATATTTTTTAAATTTTTCTTTTTTAATAGTATTAAAGTTTTTTATGGCATTTTTGACTGAAAGTGGATTTGCGTTATAACTCTCATCTATTAGCTTAAATCTTTTATTATACCTTGATATAATATGGATTTTACCCCTTCCTTCAGAAGCTTCTAAATTTTTAAATATATTTTTTATTTTCTTTAATTTGAGATTTAACGTCTTAATGACTGCTAATGATGCTAATATATTGTGAATATTTATATTTTTAACCTCTAAATATATTTTTTCATTAATTACTTGCAGAAATAACTTTGTAAAACTATTTCCCTTTACAATTTTTAAAGGAAAAATATCTGATTTTCTACTTTTACCGAAAGATACTATTTTTAATTTTTTTAATTTTGCTTTTTTATTTAAGTAATTATAAAATTTATCATCGCGATTTATTAAGAGAGTTCCATTTTCTTTTATTGACTCGATTATTTCTGCTTTAGCTTCTGCAATACCTTTAATATTTTCAAAATTTTCAATGTGTGCTTCACCAATATTCGTAATTATTCCAATATGAGGTTTAATTAATTTGGAAAGGTTTCTAATTTCCCCTGCTTTACTCATACCTACTTCAAAAACTCCATATTTATGCTCAAAACGCAAATTAGATAAACTAATTGGAACGCCAAAATGATTATTAAATGATTTTGGTGAAGAATAAGTGTTATTAAAATTTTTTAACAAATTTTTAATTAAATTTTTTAGAGATGTTTTTCCAGCACTTCCTGTTACTGCTATTATCGTAGCTAGAGAGTATTCTCTTTTAAGTTTAGCGAATTGATTTAAAAATGAAATTTCATTTTTTACTTTTATTGTTTTTTTTTTATATTTTTTTAAAATCTTTGAAGAGACTACATATTTGGCTCCCTTTTTTATGGCTTCCGGTATAAATTTATATCCTTCATTATTTTTTCCTTTAATCGTTAAAAACAAATTATCTTTTTTTATTAATCTAGAGTCGGCAGCAAGACCTGTAAAATTTCCTATATTAATATTTCCTTTAATTTTTTTTAATAATAATTTATTTTGTAAATAGTTTTGTTTTTTTTTATTTAAAGCTTTAATTTTAAATTTTACATTTTTTATAATTTTTTTATCTGAAATATGAAATGTTTTATTTTTATATATCTGCTTATCTTCATGTCCTTTACCCGCTACTAGAATAACTTCATTCTGTTCTGAGTTTGTAATAGCTTTTTTAATAGCTAGACCTCTGTTGCCTATATTAAAGCACTTTTTAGAATTAATTTTTTTTACAATTTCTTTTCTTATCTTATTTGGATTTTCATTTCTTGGGTTATCGTCGGTAACATAAATTTTTGTAGAAAACTTGCTCGCAATTTTAGCCATGATAGATCTTTTTTTTTTATCTCTATCTCCCCCACAACCAAAAACTAGAGATATATTTTTTCCAAAAAGTTGCCTTAAGGATTGCAAAACTTTTAACAAAGCATCTGGTGTGTGAGCATAATCAATAAAAACTTTTATATTATTTGGAAATGTTCTTACAAGCTCAAATCTTCCATCAACATCTTTAATTTTTTCAAAAGATTTAAGTAAAGAATTATCTTTTAAACCAGATAATTTTGCAGCTATAAATGCCATAGCTAAATTCTTTGTTTTAAATTCACTGTTTGTACTTAAATATAATTTTTTAATTTTCTCGATTGTTTCGCTAATTTCTATTATTTTTAACTTTCTTCTATTCCCTATATTTTTTAAAACAGAAAATTCGTTAATATCTTGGTCTATTACAATGTTAGAATTTTTTTTTAAAATTTTTTTAAATAGTATTAATTTTGCATTTAAATAAGATTTCATATTTTTGTGATAATCTAAATGATCTTGGCTAAAATTAGTAAAAATTGCTGTTTTAAAATTTATATGATGCAACCTTTCTTGGTCTAAGCCATGACTCGAAGCCTCGATAATTACATTTTCTATTTTATTTTTTTTTAAAATTTGTAAATATTTATGAAGGGAAATTGTGTCAGGTGATGTTAAGCCTGTTTTTATAGTCTTATTTTTATATTTAATGCCTAATGTTCCTATTGAACCTACAGGAATGTTGTTTAAAAGTAATATCTGATAATATATATCTGCTACAGATGTTTTTCCGTTTGTACCTGTAACTGCAATTATATTCTTTGGTTTTAAGTTATAAAATTTTGATGAAACTTCGCTTACAAAATTTCTAATATTTTTTTTATTGACTACAATAACTCCTTTTTTTTTACAACTAAATTTATTCGAGCAAACGATTACAGACGCACCTTTGTTAATAGCTTCATTAATATACTTTTCGCCATTGCCATTATGTCCTTTTATGGCAAAAAAAATATAACCCTTTTTAACTTTTTTACTATTGGTAGAAAGTCCTGAGATTACAATTTTTTTGTTTTGTTCTGGTAGATTATTTATTAATTTTTTCAGCAACATATTGATTAGTAAACTCTTTATTATTTATGGCTAAAATTGGTCCAATTTTCTCTATTATTTTGCCTGCTACGTAAACAGAGTTCCAACCAGATGTATTATAAGGAGCTTTAGTCTTAACACCCCTGTAGTTATAGATTAATTCTTTGTTAATTTGAGGGTTTTCCAGCATTACAAGCAAAGTGTATTTTTGTTTATTTGTAGAAAATGAAGAAATAAAAGTATTTACTCTATTTTTTTTGTTTCCATATCCCTCTGCTGTACCAGTTTTTCCCCCTACATAATAACCATCTATGTCAGCAAAATGTGCTGTACCGTTTTTACTATTTACAACTTTTCTTAAAATGCCACTAATTGTTTCACTTGTTTCTTTTGAAATTAGATTTTTAGTCTTAAATCTTTCTCTATTTTTAATTAAACTCGGTTTAACTAATTTACCTCCATTTACCATAGCTGAGTATACTGAGGCTGCTTGTAAGGGTGTTGTAGTTATTCCGTGGCCAAATGATATTGTCTCTAATTTACACTTATTCCATTTGATTTTATGAGGAACGCCTACTTCTTCTATTTCTAATTCCGGGCTTTGAAGCAGCTTAGTATTTTCAATAAATTTTTTAAACTTTGACGCACCTATCTGTTTAGCTAGAATTACTGAGCCTACGTTAGAGGATCTAATTAAAATTTCCTCTACAGATAAATTTTTGGGATGTTCTTTCATATCTGAAATTTTATGAATTGAACATTTAAGACTTCTTGGAATATCTTCAATAATAGTTTCAGGTGTAACTAAATCATTTTCTAATGCTAGGGCAACAGTGAAAGTTTTAAAAATAGATCCAAGTTCATAAACGCCTTTAGTTATTTTATTAGTAAATACCTTATCTTTAACAGCGAATCTTTTGTTTATATTAAAATTTGGCAATGAAACTAAGGACAAAATATCCCCACTATTTGCATCCATTAATAAAGCTCCTCCCCCTGTAGCCGCAAAGGTTGTGGTGGCATCATTTAATTCTTTACTGATTATATATTGAATATTTGCGTCTAAAGTTAATTTTAGAGGATCTTTTATAAGTATTTTATTTTTAAGCTCTCTATCAAAATATTTTTCAACACCTGAAATACCGTAATTGTCGTAATCAACCTGACCAATCACATCATGGTTAAATAAGTTACCATGTGCGTGCATTCTTGCTTGAAAAGGTTCAAATTTTACTCCTTTTTCACCTAGCGCCCAAAATTTTTCTCTCTCATTTTGATCTATTCTTTTTTTTAAATAAAAGTATTTTCCTTTATTAAGTTTTTTCTCAATTAAATCGATTGGCAATTCAGGAAAGTTCAGTCTTAATTTTATAATGAAGTTTTTTTTATTTTTAACTAATTTAGGAATTACTCCTACATGACTTGAATTTACATTTCGTGAAATTAGAATATTATTTCTATCGACTATATCTCGTCTTGTTAGTGCAAATCTCGAAGATAAATCTTCTTGATAAAATGATGGAGATTTACTCAAAGATAGATGAGTTATTCTCATACTAAAAATTAAAACTAGTGAAAGAAAAAAAAAGAAAAGTAAATATATTCTATCTTGAAATTTATCTTTCTGTTTTGAAAATTTATTTTTTTTATTTGTCTCTAAATAATCTTCAAAGTAGAAACTTGTTTGATTTATAGATTTAATTTTTTTTTGTTTTTTTTTCATTTTTATTATTAATTTTAGATACTTTTTTCTTCATATCTATAAAGTTAGTAAGATTTAAAAATACTTTTGAACTTTTAATTGGTAAATAGTAATTTTGATCAAGTATTTCTATTTTTTTTTCAATTTGAGCGGGTGATGACAAGAAATAAAAATCTAATTGAGACTCATTTATATCTCTTGCTTGAAAAGAAATTTTTTTGTTTAATTTATATAATTCTTTTTCTAATATTCTGGTTTGATTTTTAATTATTGAGGTAATAATTAAAAAAAATAAAAAAATAATAGTTGATATTATGATTTTTGATTTAAACATTGATACCCTCGAGATCTAAATACCTATTGAATTTTTCTATTAATTCATGAGGATAAGAAAATTTATTTTCTGATCTAATTGCATATCTTAGTTTTGCAGACCGAGATCTACTATTTTGTTGGATTTCCTTTTTTGAAGGTTTGATAACTTTATTTTTATACTCATTAAAAAGTACGATTGAACCATCGTCTTGTTCAGGAAGGTACCTAGAAGGTTTTGATTTATTAGATGAAAAATTACTAAAAAAATATTTTACAATTTTATCCTCGATTGAATGAAAACTTACAATTAAAAGTTTTCCACCTGGTTTTAAGATTTTCGTAGCGTTAATGATACCATTTATAAGTTCTGTAATTTCTTTATTGACAAAAATTCTTAATGCCTGAAAAGTTTTTGTACATGGGTTTATTTTACTTGAATAATTTTTTCTTTTACTCTTTTCAATAATATTTACTAAATCTTGTACTTTAATAATTTTTTTTTTGTTTCTGTATTTAACAATGTTTTTAGCGATTCTTGCTGCTTCTTTTTCCTCGCCCAAAATTTTAATAATTAATTTTAGTTCTAATTCACTAACTTCATTAACAACATCCTGGGCTGAAATTTCATTCAAGCCCATAGACATGTCTAAGTTTTCATTTGATTTAAATGAAAAACCTCTGCCTAGATCATTTAATTGTATTGATGACAAACCAAGATCAAATATAATTACATCAACTAAATCTTTTGTTACAGTATTAATTTGACTAAATGTTGTTTGATGAAATTTAAACCGAAGAGGATAACTTTTTTCAAGCTTTATGCCGATTTCTTTTACCTTACTATCTCGATCCAGACCTTTTACTTTCGTTTTAGAAAATTTGAGTAATTGCTTTGAGTAACCCCCTGCGCCAAAAGTGCAATCAATGTAGACTCCTCCTTTAGAAGGTGAGGAAATTTTTATTACTTCATTCAGCATCACTGGAAAATGGGAGGATTCCAGTGATGATGTATAGTTGTTCATTTCTCTGATCTTTGGTCATTAAAATTTTTGTTTTCTTAGAAAAGCAGGAATTTCAAAATCTTCTTCCTCATTTGTATCCTGATCAAATAATTCGACTGTCTCATTTTCAATGGGCTCATTATTTTCTGTTTCAACTCCTTCTTCGCTATATTGCTCTTCAGAAAAAAGTTTAGGCGTATACTCATCAATAATTTCATCCGACGTAGCAGTGCTATTAT
>MDSY01134092.1_pt1 | contig 23349 bp, 21 predicted proteins | sample 811131 | NCBI WGS metagenome assembly MDSY01 (sample SAMN05326643, study PRJNA326480) | marine metagenome | isolation source: seawater | place: Atlantic Ocean: South West | collected 2010 | reverse complement strand
TTTCATTGGTTTTTTACATCTTTATAGTATGGATAAAATGTATGCGATTTTGGGCTCGATTTTTATTTGCTTAGGAATCATACTCGGGGCTTTTGGCGCTCACAGTTTAAAAGGAATCTTAACCTTTGATGAGCTCAACTCTTTTGAGGTTGGCGTGCGCTACCAGGTATATCATGGAATAGCCCTTTTCATTTTAGGTCTGAATGCAAAAAAAATAGCTTTAAATTCATATTGTTTTTCGGGGTTCCTGGCAGGAACAATTCTATTTTCTTTCTCAATCTATTTTCTTTCTGTAGATAGAGCAATGGGAATAAATCTGTCTTTCCTTGGACCAATCACACCTATTGGAGGAGGGATTTTAATTTCAACCTGGATCTACCTTATAATTCGAATATCAAAGTCCTAAAAAAAATTCTATCCAATTTTATTGAGATACTTTTGAATATATTTCCCAAAAACATCAAACTCAATATTGACATTTGTACCAACGAGAAACTCATTGAAGTTTGTATGCTCATAGGTGTATGGAATAATACAAACAGAAAAAACATCATCTAAACTATCCACGACCGTAAGGCTTGTGCCATTAATTGTGATGGAACCTTTTTCTACCGTTTTATGATCTGCCTTGTATCGAAATGTATACTTCCAACTCCCGTCCAGGTCTAAAACCTCTATGCAAGTAGCTACACAATCTACATGACCTTGAACAATATGGCCATCAAAACGACCATCCGCTTTCATACAACGCTCTAAATTCACACGTGTTCCAAGAGACCAATCTTCAAGGTTTGTTTTATCTAATGTTTCTTGAATGGCAGTTACTTTATATTCAATATCATTTTGCTCTACTACAGTCAAGCAACAACCGTTGTGCGCAAGACTCTGATCAATTTTTAAATTGTTGGCCATATTTGCCCTCAAAGTAAAATGCACGTTTGATTTTTCCCTTTCAATTGCAGTAACTTGACCTATTTCTTCGATAATTCCTGTAAACATGATACTATTTTAATCTAATGGATGGATAAATTTAAGCAAAAGAGCTAAACACCTCCCGTTTACAAAGTGTTCAATATATAAACAACATAGTTTTTTAAATAAGGGACCTCTAACTTATAAAATCTTTGATAATCAGGATGGATGACGACTAAAAACATCTTCGATATATTGACTCCATAATTTTTTTCTAGGATGAAGCGGTACATACTTTGCTGCAAGCAATATTGATTATAGCTCGTATCATCAATGCCTCCCAACTTACCTATTCCCTTTTTACCCCACCGATCATTTTCAATAGCTTGCCCAGTTGATGGCTCTACCACTTTTTTACTTCTTTTCCAATCATACATTTCATATTTATCGCCATTTTTTGCGACAAAATCTATGGTTCCAGCAATACCAAATTCTTCATCATAAATTCGCCATTCACATCGGAAAGGATCTAAAAAGGAATGGGAAGTTGCAAAATCTTCAAATAATGAAACCTCCTCCATGGTCATGTATTCATTTCCTAAGTAATAATTTTCTATTTGCTCGTGTAAAAAGGTCCCCTTATCTGATGCATCCTTTCCTTTTTTATTCCAGGTGGCAACAATCTCATCTACAGACATACCAAACAAAGGGTTACTTGGACGTAGTTTTCGTGCAGCGCCTATAGAATCAAACTCAGGAAAGAACTTTCTGATTAATGTACTGACCGACGGCACAGGTATACCATCAATAAAATATTTATGTTGTTCCGAATTAAATTGAATCCTTTCATCTCGCACATGTCTATTCCTGTGGTCTTGAATAAATTCCATTTCACCATCAAAACCATGTAAAACAGCATTCTCCTCTTGTATTTCAAGAGGGCTTAAAGATTTATCAATATCCTTGTTGGGGAGTTGCAAAACAGGTAACTCCCTTTTCATGTAAGATTCCCGGAAGGAAGCTTTCTCCCATTTTTGGGCCTCTACAAGACCCCAAAAATCTTGGTCCTTAAGAGGTGAATAATTCAAAAAGGAAGGTGGGATTTGAAAGTTAGGATCGATTGCGTTCAGGAATTCAGAAAGAAATCTCAAACAGCTGCCTTGATGCTCATGCACTTGGATTTCAGAGAAACGAAGTACCGCCCAGCCCCGATCCAAAAAATAAGCATCACGAAGCGTATCTTCTCCAATACAGTGCTTTGCCTCTCTTGAAAAATAGGCATAGGGTGCATCAATTTCAATATTGATTCTGATTCCGTTGTCTTCTCTATGAATAATCGCCAAATCTAGGTCAAAGGGCCTATTAAAAACACCTGTATTCATGCGGGCATCAGTCGAAACAAGATAATCACGGCTTAAAAACTGCTCTAATTCATACTTAAACGTAGAGAAGTCAGCACTACTGTTTGAGCACTTACCGAATCGATGAGAGCGCACAACTGCTCCTGTTTTTGGCGTTCTACATATTGGATAGGAGTCCGATTTATCGACGAAGATACTTTTATAAGTAATAAGGTTATCAGTCAACTTGGCTAAGCTTTAACATATTTGAGCTACCCAAATCTTCAAGAGGAATAGAGGCGATATTTATAAATAAATCCCCTTTTTTAAGATATCCCTCTGCAATCATAAAATCCTTGATTTCTGAAATCGTATGATCTGTGCTTATGCGTTTATTATAGTAAAAGGCCTTAACACCCCAAACAAGATTAAGCTGGGTCAAAATTTTTCTGTTACTCGTAAAGATATAAATACCTGCACTTGGTCTTTGAGAAGCAATTTTATAGGCTGTATAACCAGAGAAAGACATAGTTATAATTGCATCCACCTCGACTCTTTGCGCCAACCTACACGCATTGTAACAAATTGAATCAGAAATAAATCGTTCTTGGTTTTTTTCGGCAGGCTGCTCCTTAGAATAAATCTTCTCATCCAACTCCATTTCTTTGATGATTTTGGACATTGCGTTAATAACTTCCACAGGATAGTTTCCAACAGAGGTTTCACCAGAAAGCATTACAGCATCTGCTCCATCCAAAACAGCATTCGCAACATCGTTGACCTCTGCTCTTGTCGGTGTCATTTGCGTAATCATTGATTCCATCATTTGTGTAGCTACAATGACAGGCTTAGCATATCGAATACCTTTATTAATTAACATTTTTTGAGTCAATGGAACATTCTGATAAGGGATTTCTACTCCCAAATCTCCACGCGCAACCATGAGACCATCAGATACCTTTACGATTTCATCAATACACTCTAAAGCTTCTGGCTTTTCAATCTTTGCAATTACCCGCGCTTTTCCTCCTTGCGCTGAAATCCGCTGCTTCAAATCAACAATATCTTCAGCAGCACGAACAAAAGACAATCCAATCCAGTCCACATCTTCAGCGATAGCAAAATCTAAATCGCTTTCATCTTTCGCTGTTAAACTCGGCAGAGAAATTTTAGTGTTGGGGAAATTCACTCCCTTTTTAGAAGATAAAATACCTCCCTGAATAACCTTACAAACTATCTGTTTTTTACCATCTGTGTTTTGAACTTCGAGCATTAACTTTCCATCGTCTAAGAGGATTGATTCTCCTTTTTGAACATCTTGCGGTAGCTTTTCATAATTGATTGAAAATGATTCTTCAGAACCAATAATAGCCTCAGTTTGAATCAAAACATCGGCTCCCACCACTAATTCGACTCCGCCCTCTTTCATCTCACCTGTTCGTATTTTTGGCCCTTGAAGGTCAGCCAATATCGCAACATTTGTATTTAACTCTTCATTGAGCTCTCTCACATACTTAACTACATTTTTATGGTCCTCATAAGCACCATGAGAAAAATTAATTCTACAAACATTCATGCCCGAAGAAATCATCTCTTTGAGAGTGTCCTTAGAAGCCGAAGAAGGACCAATTGTCGCTACTATTTTTGTTCTTTTCATCTTAGTCGTTTAAGTATTCAGAAAACTCAAATTCTGAGCTAGAAAAAGAAAAAACGGCAATTACACCTTTGATCTTTCTCAAATCAAGAATCAAATCCTCAATATCATATATAAAATTGTCTCGCAAAACCAGAAAGAAATCTAATCTTTCCCGATCACTAAAAAGGGTTGAACCCTTTTGCTTGTTTTTAACCAAAAAAAACTTGGACATCTCCTCCTCAGAGATATAAGAATAGTAATCGTAATCAACTGTTTTCTTAGTTTTGTCAGGTATAGAAAAGTAGGTTCCCTCCTGGGAGCGCTCAAATCTCAAATTTAATTTAGAATTTAGCTCCCAAGCCAGACGATAATCACCCAAGGCCGTGGATAATCCAAGGATTGGAAACTCTATTTCATCATCAATTTCTAGCTTTATTTTTTTTATACGAGACATTGAAACAAAACTAAGCATTAATAGATTAATGGGTTGATGGAAGTTGAGAACATTAATAAAACAATAGGAGACAAAATCAAAAAACCGAAATAAGGCATTATTTATATGAACAAAACATCTATTATTTCTTACTTTTGTCCCATCTAATTGAAGATAAAAATGAAATCAATCGGTGCCCTTTGTCTTTCTCTGTTACTTACTACCACAGTATCCGCTCAACCAGAGAAGTCCATTTCAAACAAGGATACATATAGTTGGATGTTTGGAACATCTTGGATTCTAACAGATGATGACGGTCAATCATTCAACCCTTTCCTATTCGAAAACCTACATAGCCACCTATTTCCTACCCAGCTCAACATTGACAAATTTATCTATAATGGTTGGAGCACTGAGTGTGTATTGACCTACTCAAAGTACAATCCAGAAAAAATTACAAATGGCTCGACTGGTATTTCAGGAAGTATGTTCTCAATGGATCTACATGGAAAATACTCACTCTACAAGCTACTAAATGCAGGGGTGATTGATCCTTATGTGGTTTCCGGATTGGGCTTATCCCTAAGAAATAACAACGATACCTCAGCCCGTTCTTTAAGCCCTACTTTCAACTTTGGATTAGGACTGAATCTTTGGATTACAAAACAGATCGGTATACAATTGAGGAGTACAGCAAAAATTGGCTTGACAGACTTTCTTAAATCCTCTGACTACATGCAACATAGTATCGGCTTAGTGCTTAGATTTGAGCAATTGGAGAAAGTGAACAAAAGCTTTAATAAGTCCAAATATAAAGTCTCGAAAAAGAGAAAGAAAATAAAATACGGAGGAAAAAAGAAGGGTCGAAAAGATACCTAGTTTTTAACGCCAAACTTCTTTATCGTTTTTTGTTTTTGAGTAACCAAGCCAAAAGTATATCCTCCATTTTCCAACTGAGTGGTGTCATATCGAAGGATATGCCCTCCCGAATCAAATTCTTTATTAGCAAGTTCTGAAACAATTTTATCATTTGACCAAATACAGAATTGGACCTCAATGGGTTCAGGACATTTAAAATAAAACTCGATCTCTCCGTTAACTTCATATGTTTCTGTGCTGTAAAGCGTACAAAACTCTTCCAAACGAACCCTGTCTTTGCTCCATCTTCGAATCAATAGACGATAAGCTATTATAACCAACAGAATGATAAATGTGATGTAAAGAATCGAAATAAGTTCCATTTATAAAGAAATTATGCCTTCAACAGCTGAGGCTTTTTTGTAAATACTAATAATCTCATCGGTAGAAAGTACAACTTGCTTTGCGCTCATTGAAATAAACTTACCACTTGATGAAGGTTTCATTTGAACTTGAGTGTCTTTAGCGTATAAAGCACTTATCCGAGCTACATTATCGTTCTTGTTAGGAACGATAAATTTGAAAAAATAAACCTGCGGGAAATCAGTTTGTTCTAGCTGTGCTTTGAGGCTTTCAAATTCGTCCATGCACAAAATTAATTCTTATTTGTTGAATTAGGTATGTCTTATAAATTTAGATTTCAATTGAAAAGCTATTTTTGCACTATGAAATTGCTATTATCGCTCCTTTTTTCATTTCTATCCTATGTTGTTATCGGTCAAAGATCGATCGAGGCACATAAAATCAGCACCTCCATTCTTCTCGATGCAAGCTTCGATGAGGGGGGTTGGCAAAAGGCTCATTGGTCAACGGGATTTACACAGCTCAAACCTGTTCCAGGAAATAAACCAACCAAACCAACAGAAGTAGCTATTCTTTATGATCAAGAGGCGCTTTACGTTGGGGTAAAATGCTTTGACCACCCTGATTCAGTTTCACGCGTTTTATCCGCGAGAGATGACTTCAACCCGAACCTAGATATGTTCGCCATTTTCATTGACACTTATAACGACAGGCAGAATGGATTTTCCTTCGGAATCACAAGCCGTGGTGTGCAGATCGATTCAAAAATATTTGATGGTGACTATAATGAACTTCTTAACCTCGTTTGGCGGAGTAAAACCAAAATAAATGCGCAAGGGTGGTTCGCTGAACTTAAGATTCCATACTCAGCACTTCGTTTCCCAAATTCAAGTGTTCAAGACTGGAACATTAATTTCGGAAGACAAATCAGCCGATTCCGAGAGGAAAATACCTGGAATCCTGTTAATCCAGATTTAGAGAATTACTTATTAGAAAGCGGTAAGGTTAAAGGAGTAAACGATATCTCACCCCCACTAAGGCTCGCTTTTATACCCTTCCTTTCAAGCTATGTTAACTTCTCAAAAGATTCTGAAACACTTTCCTCTTTCAACGGAGGCATGGATATTAAATACGGAATAAATGAGGCATTTACATTGGATGTGACCCTCCTTCCTGATTTTGGCCAAGTTGTTTTTGATAACCAAGTCTTAAACATCAGTCCCTTCGAAATAGAATTCAATGAAAACAGACAGTTTTTCACAGAAGGAACAGAACTTTTTACGAAATCAGATCTTTTTTATAGTAGACGCATTGGAGTACAAACGCCTTCAAGAGTTTATCGAAGTCAATTAAACAACAATGAATATCTAGAAGAAATACCCAACTCGGTTCCCTTAATTAATGCAAGTAAAGTTTCTGGAAGACTCAATAACGGATTAGGAATAGCTGTATTTAATGGTATTACTGCCGCTCAAACGGGAAAAGCCATTGACAGTGAAACAAACTCTGAACGAGATATTACAATAAGCCCACTAAGCAATTACAACGTCCTGGTGTTAGATCAAAACCTAAAAAACAATAGCTTTTTGACCTTCACAAATACAAACGTTTGGCGTTCCGGAGATTTTTACGATGCCAATGTATCAGGACTAACGGCAAGCTTCAACACAAAAAACAATGACTATTATGTAACAGGACAAGGAGTTTTGTCAGCAATATTAGAAAGTACACAAAGCTCTTTAGGACATACGTGGGGAATTGAAACTGGAAAACAAAGAGGCAATTTTACATTTTGGGCAGAATATTATGAGGAATCTGATACCTATGACCCGAATGACCTTGGTTTTTTAAGAGCAAATAATAGTCGTGTAGCTGAGGCGAATATTGGTTACAGAAATTTCAAACCAAGCTTTTGGAACTTAAATAAGTTTCAAAGCAACTTTTCAATTAATTATGAGCGTCTGTATGCGCCAAACTTATTTGGAGGCGCCTTCTGGAACTCGAGAGTTGTTATGGTTTCCAAATCGTTCAATGCTGGGGGGTTTAACTTTAACGGTGCCCTTATGGAGAACAACGACTTTTTTGAGCCAAGAGGCGAAAACATTGGTGAATTCAAATATATACGTCCCATTTGGACGAATATGAATGTATGGTTCTCGTCAAACTATCAAAAGAGAATTGCGGTGGACGCGCGCTTGGGATATGTTGATGTTCAGAGAGGAGACTGGCGAGAATGGAATTATAATCTTGAATTTAGATTTAGATTAAGCAATCAGCTGTTTTTAATTCATGAATGGAAGCAAAAATTTCAATATAATAGCGAAGGTTATGCGGTTGATTTCGAAAATCCTGTTGACTCTTTTGATGGAATCCTTTTCGGGAACCGAGATCGACTTACCAATGAGCAATCTCTCGGGGTTGATTATACAATCACCAATCGATTGGGGATGACATTTAGGTTAAGACACTACAATGCAAAAATAAAATACAATAGCTTTTACGAATTGTTAGACAACGGATTACTGAATCCATTAGAAGATTATTCAGGTAATGATATTAATGGGATGTCTGCCTATGACATCAACTATAATGCCTTCACGATTGATATGCTACTTAGGTGGGTATTTCTGCCCGGAAGTGAGCTGAATTTCGTTTGGAAAAATTCTATTTTTACCTCAAATTCTAGTGTTGATGAACGCTATTGGGAAACCTTGAATAACACCCTTCAAAATGGCCCAATAAATACCTTATCGTTAAAGGTGATTTATTGGTTGGACAGCCAATACCTCAAGAAAAAGCCTATCTCAGACATTTAAAGTAGTCAAAGGGCTCCTTACATTTTTTGCATTGATAGTGTGCCTTGCAAGCAGTACTTCCGAATTGACTTACAAGCTTAGTATTTGAGGAATCACACTTTGGGCAGGGTACAATGAGCGGATCAGCAAACAAAACAGACTTATCCGCCTCATCCTGAGGAGGTGCAATACCATATGCTTTGAGCTTCTTTTTACCAACTTCAGACATCCAATCTGTTGTCCACGCGGGTGCTATAGAAGTATGTATTTCATAAGATGAAATAGCCTCCTTTTTAAACTTTAATACAATATCTTGTTCAATAGTCTGCATCGCAGGACATCCAGTATAAGTAGGTGTGATTGTGATACTTACATGATTTTTGACAACTTGAACAGTACGGACTATACCCAAATCAACTATAGACAAAACAGGTACTTCAGGATCGTATACATCCTCTAAATGTTCCCATATTTTGGATTCATTTACCATTCCATATTTGGATAGGTTCTCTGCATGTACTGCATTTCTGCAAGTAAGTACCCCATATGTTCGGAGTGTCTTCCTTCGCGTCCCCCTTGAAACTTCCAATTGTTCTTAGGTAAGGATAAGGTAGCTTCTTGCAGCACATCATTCACTGTTTTTTCCCAAATAGGAAAGATAGACTTCGCAGAAGGTACGACTCCCGAAGCAATAAGCAATTCATCGATCTCATTTTCAAAAAACAACTCATGTGCATACCTAAAAAGTGATTCTAATGAGTTTTGAATTCTTTCATGCGACTCCTCAGTTCCATCACCAAGTCGAATCACCCACTCTGAAGAGTGCCTTAAGTGATATTTAGTCTCTTTTAAGGATTTCTCTGCAATTCCTGCAAGTCGTTCATCAGAGGAATCCAAAAGCTTTTCTAAAAGGGGCTTTCTGTAGGCATCAAATAAAAATTGACGAAGAATTGTATCTCCAAAATCGCCATTTGGTTGCTCTACAAGAATTGCATTGACATATTCCTTCTCTAGCCTCAAATATGCCAACTCATCATTCGTTTTTCGATGTTCAGCCAATTCCCCCGAATATTCTAGAAGAAGTGTCGCTTGACCAATTAAATCGAGTGCAATATTAGTTAACGCTATATCCTCTTCCAATATGGGGCCGTGACCACAAAGTTGAGAAAGTCGTTGGCTAAGAATAAGGCTGTCGTCACCCATTCTAAGTAAATATTTGTGTAAAGCTTGCTGTTTTGTCATTGATTACATGTGTGAAATACCGTCTGGAACATCATAAAATGTGGGGTGCCTATAAACCTTAGTTTGTGAAGGCTCAAAAAGAGAATCTTCTTCGCTAGGATCGGAGGCCGTTATATTATTGGATGGAATAACCCATATTGAAATCCCTTCTGCCCTTCGCGTGTAGACGTCTCGAGCATTTTTAATGGCCATAGTTGCATCCGAAGCCCTAAGGCTACCTACATGTTTGTGATTCAAACCTTGCTTGCTTCTAACAAAAACCTCCCAGAGAGGCCATCCTTTTGATTTACTCATAATTATTTAGGCTGTTTTCTTTGCGTTTCTTTTATCGGCAAATGCCATGGCTGCCTCGACAACCCATCTTCCGTCTTCTTTAGCCTTTCTCCGAGCATCAACTCGCTCTTTGTTACATGGACCATTTCCGCCCACTACCTGCCAAAATTCATCCCAATCAATCGGGCCAAAATCATACCCATCTTTGTCTTCATTCCATTTCATATGAGGATCTGGGACAGTCAAACCAATTGACTCAGCCTGAGGAACAGTAACATCTACAAACATCTGCCTAAGCTCATCATTGGTGTTTCTTTTGATTTTCCAACGCATTGATTGTTCGGTATGGCTGGAGTCATCATCACTAGGACCAAACATCATCAGTGATGGCCACCAAAATCTATTCAAGGCATCTTGAGCCATTTCTTTTTGTTCAGGGGTACCTTCAGCAAGCTTATTAATTACTTCAAAACCTTGTCTTTGGTGAAAAGATTCTTCTTTACACACACGAATCATGGCTCTTGCATAGGGTCCGTAAGAGCACCTACAAAGCGGCACCTGATTCATAATCGCCGCACCATCAACAAGCCATCCTATAGCCCCCATGTCCGCCCAGGTTAGAGTGGGATAATTGAATATGGACGAATACTTTGCTTTTCCGGAATGCAAGTCATCAATTGTAGCCTCTCTGTCAGCACCCAAAGTTTCTGCAGCACTGTACAAATACAGACCATGACCAGCCTCATCTTGAACCTTAGCCAACAAAACAGCTTTTCGTCGCAAGTTAGGTGCTCTTGTGATCCAATTTCCTTCAGGAAGCATACCCACTACCTCAGAATGCGCATGTTGCGAAATCTGCCTAATTAGACTCTTTCGATAAGCATCAGGCATCCAATCGTTTGGTTCTATTTTAATATCATCGTCTATTTTCTGTTGAAAAATAGCTTCCAATTCCGAATTATCAAGGTCCTTCATTTCTAATAATTTACTATACAAATATACTTAATACTTAGACGGATAAAAAACAAAAGAAATTGAACAATGTTTAGTTCTTGTAAACTTGAAAAATAGTTTGCTTACATTTGAACTGAAATAGACCGCACTCATGAAATCGAATTTTTTCGAAATTACCGTTCAAGAAATCATAAAGGAAACGTCCGATTGCTTGTCCATAACATTCGATATTCCTGAGCAATATATTGGTGATTTTAATTTTAAATCTGGTCAATATTTGACATTGAAAAAAAATATTGAAAATGAAGATGTACGAAGATCTTATTCTTTATGCTCAGAACCATCATCGAAAACACATAAGATTGCCATAAAAAAAATTGAAAACGGATTGTTTTCGTCTTTTGCACATGAACATATAAAAGTAGGTGACTGTATTGAAGTAATGGCGCCAGCGGGAAACTTTCAGCACATTCCCAATGCTTCTAATGAAAAAAATTATGCGCTTTTTGCCGCAGGAAGTGGTATTACGCCCATTCTTTCCATCCTAAAAAGCATACTTCGTCATGAGCCTAAAAGCCATGTTAATCTGATTTACGGAAACAAGGGGGTCAATTCAATTATCTTCAAAGAAGAAATTGAAGCCTTAAAAAATTCTTACTTAAACCAGCTGAGTGTTGTACATATCTTGTCGCGCGAAAACTTGGGTAACGCAATGCAGCAAGGAAGAATAGATAAAGACAAATGCCAAATGCTTCTCAAAACATACTTTAATCAGACATTAATTGATGATGTATTCATATGTGGTCCAGAACAAATGACATTAGATATTCGAGAAGTCATGCTTGAACAGGGACTAAATTCAAAACAAATTCACCTTGAATTATTTGGTACCGGGTATGACAAAAAAGAAAAAAAGAAAAGTGTTGTTAAAAACAAGACCGATAGTAAAATCAAGCTCTTAATGGATGGAGATGAGTATGAATTTGACCTGAATACGAATGACATTCCTATCTTAGATGCAGCACAAAAAACGGGACTAGACGTTCCATATGCATGCAAAGGAGGAGTCTGCTGCACATGCAAAGCAAAAATACTTGAAGGCACTGTTGAGATGGATGTGAATTACGCCTTAGAACAAGATGAGATTGATAATGGTTATATACTTACTTGTCAGGCGCATCCAACGGCAAAAACAGTGGTGGTAACATTTGACGCATAAATTATGGGATTATTTGGAAGTATTTTTAAGAAAGAAAAAAAACACAAAGGCTACTTTGAATTATCAATTTCAAAAATAATACGCCTGAATGAAGCATCAGTAAAAATTGAATTTGATATTCCTGAAGCATTAGAATCAAAATTTCTATTTATTGCAGGGCAGTTTATCAACGTTTTGATTGAAATCAATGGAAAACAAGAAAGAAGGTCCTATTCAATTTGTAGCGCAAAAGAGGAAGTCCTAGCAATCGGAATTAAAAGTGTCAAAAACGGAATTGTTTCGAATTGGTTTAACCAAGAAGCACAGGAAGGTTCACAGGTTTTTGTTTCGGAACCGCAAGGAAATTTCAAAGTCCCTGATGAGGCGAATGAGATTGCCACTATTGCCGCAGGAAGTGGAATAACGCCTATTTTATCTATCCTAAAATCAAAAAATAGCGCACAAACCATGCATCTTCTTTATGGAAATCGATCGAAGCAAGAAACGATGTTTCTCGACGTCATCAATAAAATGGAGAATATTAAAACATCCTATTTCTTTGATACAAATCAAGACGAGAATGCTTTAAGTGGCAGAATTGATAAAGAAAACTTAATTAAATTTATTAAAGATGACCTTTCTTTTTTGAAAAACGATGCCTTTCTAATCTGCGGTCCCGAAGAAATGATTTTAGGTTGTATCGAAGCACTTGAATTCTTTGGTGTTGCTAAAGAGAAAATTATTTATGAGCTATTTACAACTCCGGTAAACCTCGGAGTCGAAGAAGACAAGAGCGACTTTTCGGGTGCATCAGAAGTCACGGTGACTTTGGACGATGAGGATTTTAAATTAACCATAGAAAATGATTCACGGTCTATTCTTGATGCTGTTGAAGAAGAGGGCATGGACGCTCCGTATTCATGTCGTGGAGGCGTTTGCTGTTCTTGTAAAGCGAAAGTCACGGAAGGAAGTGCTGATATGAAGCTTAACTATTCCTTAACCGATCAAGAAGTAAAAGAAGGATACATCCTAACTTGTCAAGCATACCCTACAAGTCCCAAAGTAAAAATTTCTTTTGATGAGTAAATCAATTGTAATTATTGGCGGTAGCACAGGAATTGGAAAGTCCCTTGTTGAACAAGCGTCAAAAGAACCCTCGAATAGGGTTTTTGCTTTTGCTAGAAAAAGTAAGCTTATGCGGGATAATTTTAAATCCCTTGAGAATGTTTCAACGCACCATTTAGATCTTGAGTCTTTTGATGAAAAAAAATTCTCTGAAGCCTTAGCGAATACTGGAAAAATTGACATCTTGATTAACAATGCTGGTTATTTGGTAAAAAACAACTTTGAAAAGCTTAGCCATGAGGATTTACTCAGGTCTTACCAAATCAATGTCATCGGAATCATGCAAGTCGTTCAGGTAGCCGTTCCCATGATGAATCCTAAAGGAGGTCATATTGTGAATATTAGCTCAATGGGCGGTTTTCAAGGCTCCGTTAAATTCCCCGGCCTTGCGGCTTACAGCACATCAAAAGCTGCATTGTGTTCCTTTACAGAGTTGTTTGCTGAAGAATACAAAGATTCCAGTACCAAGATGAATTGTCTGTGCCTAGGTGCCGTTCAAACAGAAATGCTGGAAGAAGCTTTCCCTGGTTTTGAAGCACCGCATTCCCCAGAAGAGATGGCTTCATATATCTATACTTTTGCTACAACGCAGAATAAATTCATGAATGGAAAAATCATTCCGGTTTCTCTGAGTACACCCTGATTTAGTTTTCAATAATTTTTGTTGTATCTTAGAGTGTCGAACCTAAATCACATGTACAAGTTTCTCTTTGTCCTACTTTTTTCACTGTTAATTGAAAATATTTCAATCGCTCAGGATATACATTGGTCCCAATACAATGACAATCAGCTTTTTCAAAATCCTGCAAATGCGGGTCACTTTGATGGTGACTATCGATTCATTGGAAATTATAGAGACCAATGGAGAAGTGTTACGGTACCCTTTAGCACTACGGCTTTGTCTGTTGATTCAAAATATAAGAATCTCGGTTTCGGCATAGATATGTTCAATGACCAAGCAGGCGACGGTCGCTTTCGTACCGTTGAGATACAAGCTAACTTATCTTATGCAATCAAATTAGACAGCGACTCTACGCACGTTATCCGACCTGGAATTAATTTTGGGATGAATCATAGACAAATCGACTGGGATGCCCTCTACTTCGATACGCAATATACCGGATATGTCTTTAATCCAGCGGCACCGACTTTTGAAAATTACCAGAATGACCGAAAAACAAATGCTAGCCTCGGTGCCGGATTTATATACGAATGGAGAAGAGATGAACGCTTTAAGGTAATACTTGGTTCAAGTGCATTTAATTTAAACAGACCAAATCAGGGCTTTTACAATACCGAGATCAAAAGAGCAATCCGAAGTAACTCTTTTGTAAAGGGAACTTTCAAGCTCAATGAAAAATGGGATATCATACCAAGTGCTCAATACAGTGCACAGGATGTCTACAGAGAGTTCGTTATTGGTGCATCCGGGAAATATTATTTAAATCATCCTAAAAACATTTACGCAGCACTTTATGGTGGCTTGTGGTACCGTAACAGAGATGCTGCATATATCAGCTTCGGATATGATTTTTCTGACCTTTTTGTTGGAATCAGTTACGATATAAACTTTTCAAAGCTAGTTCCTGCAAGCCAGGCAAGAGGTGGAATAGAATTCGCAGTACGCTACATTATAAAAAAATTCAAACCCAAAAGAATCCTTCATAGAGTATGTCCAGACTACATTTAGTATTCATTTTTTGTATCAGTTTCTCCATTATGGGAAATACACAACAGAAGCTAAAAAAAATCATTGCTTTTGCAGATGAGCAATACGATCAAGGGGATTATTACTATGCGCTAGAATATTATAAACAGGCACTTGAAAAGGATTCCAATTCGATCAAGTTGTTGTGGAAATATGCTGAAACCCTCCGTGCCTACAAAGATTACGCAGAAGCAGAGACATACTATGCAAAGGTCTATGCGCGCGAGCAAACAACAATTTATCCAAATAGTTTGTTGAACCTTGCTCTTATGCAAAAACAGAATGGTCGATACAAGCAAGCCTTGAGGACCTTCAAGTTAAGTGCAAAAAAGCTAGACAAAAAGAAAACCAGTACGTTCTATGTCAAAACCCTTAGAGAAATAGAATCTTGTTCATGGGCAATTGATAATCTCTTGGATTCTTCTGATTTCATTCCCTTAATACACCTTCCTGAAACTATAAACACCCATGATGCAGAATTCGGTCATACAATTAAAGACAATCGATTAATTTTTTCGGCATTAAAGGCTGACTCTACGAATAACACAGAAGAGGTCTACGACCCTGCCTACAGAACAAAGCTATACTACAGCGAGCAAAACACCTTAGGTGAATTTCAAAAATCAAAAATGAATACAGACCTTTTTCATGAAGGTTTGAACTATGGAAATGGAAGTTACTCTTTGGATGGGTCGAAATATTACTTCAGTGTTTGTGAAGATGATGGTTTCAAATACGCTTGCAAAATTGTTGTAGCACAAAAGAGCGATAGCACATGGATATTAACAGATACATTGGGTATAGAGGTAAATGCAAAAGGAGCGAACAGCACAATGCCTTTCTATACGGTAATTGATGATAAGGAGGTTTTACTTTTCTCATCCAATCGTAAGGGCGGAATTGGGGCAATGGATATATGGTATGCCGAAAGTATTGATGGACTTACTTTTGAAAAGGCCTCCAATATTAAAGTATTAAATTCTGTGGAAAATGAGGTCACACCATTTTACGATACAACAAGCCATCGATTGTTTTTTTCTTCTACTTGGCACGACGGCTTTGGTGGACATGACGTTCATTTTAGCAACTATATTGACGACTTGTTCTCAAGTCCTCTAAATGTTGGTAACCCTGTGAATAGTGCTGCAAATGATCTTTACTATTTCAGCCATTACGATAGTATTTACGTGTCGTCAAATAAAAAAGGTGGTTATTACTCCAAAAATCCAACTTGTTGTAGTGATATTTATGCCTCTTATCCAAGTATTGAGCTAGTCACCCAAGAGGAAACCAAAGATACCAGTATTTTAGAGGAGGTCATTGAAAACCTATTACCAGTTACGCTCTATTTTAGAAATGATGAGCCTGATGCTAGAACCTTGAAACAAACAACTCAACAAAGCTATCCTGAAACATATCAGAAATATGTAGAGAATTATCCCTTCTATAAAACAGAGGTAATTAAAGGTCTTTCCGTGGAGGAGGCAAATCGTTATGTAAGCGATCTAACAGATTTCTTCAAGCTTAAAGTTGACTTTGGCGCCGTAATGTTGGACACTTTAAAAGGTATTTTGCTTGAAGAGCTTATGGCTGGGTCAAAAATAGAATTAAGTATTAAAGGATATGCCAGTCCTATTGCAAAAACAGCCTATAATGTAAACCTAACCAAACGCAGAATCTCATCGCTTATCAATTACTTTAAAACTGTTGATAATGGTGTATTCAAGCCTTATTTAAATAAAAACAACCCAACATTCAGTTTTACTTATCTTCCCTTTGGTGAATATGCAGCCGACCAAAGTATTAGTGATGATGCTATAGTTCAAAATGAATCAGTATTTTCAAAAGTAGCAGGAATGGAACGTCGGATTCAGCTCGAACACATTACCATTGATAGAGATAAATCAATCTTCCCTCTAAAGTCTGAGGGTTTGGTTCAAAATCTTGGCAATAAAAAAAGTGGTGTCATTTTGTCAAATTCTTTCTCAGTAAAAAATTCGTCAAGTGAAAAAATCACGATTAATTTACCAGTAAACACTTTGGTCAAAAAGACGAGTAGTGACAAACTCGAATTGCTTCCGAACGAAAGTACTGAGATAAAATTGATCTATGATACAAAAGGAAGTATTGGGCACCAATCTATATCCTTTACTGTTACAGCCGAAAATTATACAGGAGGAATGACATTTTACACCAATTTTGAGCTCGAATAAAGCATTTTAAGCTTGCTTTACAATGCTGTCTTGGATTGCACTCATTTCATCATTTGAAAGCGCTAACTTCTCTTTAGTAAAATCCATGTCGTCAATTCGATTTATGGGCACCAAATGAACATGGGCATGTGGAACTTCAAGACCAATGACTGAAACACCAATTCTATTACACGGCACAGCAGCTTTTATCTTTGCAGCAACCATTTTAGAAAAAATTATCATTTCTTTTAGGGTGGTATCATCTAAATCGAACACATAATCAATCTCTTTTTTTGGAATGACTAAAGTATGACCTGCAACCAAGGGTTGAATATCTAAGAATGCTATAAACGAATCATCCTCTGCTATTTTGTAGCAAGGAATTTCGCCGTCTATAATTTTCGTAAATATACCTGACATTATCGCGAAATTTCTATGATCTCAAATTTGATTGAACCTCCAGGAGTCACAATATCTGCAATATCTCCTTTAGATTTACCTAGTAATCCCTTTCCAATTGGAGACTCAACAGAAATTTTCTTAGCTCTTAAATCCGCTTCATTTTCTGCTACTAAGGTGTAGTCGATTTCCATGCCATTAGATGCATTCTTAATCTTAACCTTTGAAAGTATATAAACCTTTGAATTATCAATGTTCGTATCATCGATTAATCTTGCATTGGATATTACAGTTTGAAGTTTCGATATTTTCATCTCTAATATACCTTGAGCTTCTTTAGCTGCATCATATTCAGCATTTTCAGATAAATCTCCTTTATCACGAGCTTCACCTATTTGCTGAGAAATTGATGGCCTTTGAACTGTTTTCAGTTCTTCAAGTTGATCTTTTAATTTCTTGAGGCCCTCAGGAGTATAATAATTAATCTTCGACATGATGATTGTATATAAGTCAATAGGCCCCGAAAGGGCCTACATCAATGGTTATAAATAAATTTTTGAGTCTATTTTAAGCTTATCGTTGCTCCTATCGTATGGATCGTTCCGAAAATCCCTGCAAATCGAGCACAATATTCAACACCTAACGCGTTTTTGCTTTTACCAACTAAAGCGTCGATGGAAAAACCGGCAGTCGGACCAACCAGCGCGTTAGAACGATTTTCAACATCCAATAAATTCTTTTCGTACACATAACCACCGCGAATATTAAATGCCATTCTTTCATTGGTCATTCCGTAGTCTAATCCAATTCTGTATTGGTCATTCGAAAAGGAATTAGCTGTAAAACCCAAACCTAGGTTTAGTTTATTGCTTTCGTTAAAAATGAAATCATATGAACCTCCGATAGATAATAAAGATGGCATCTCAAAAGCAGAAGACCGTTCTTCAAGAGAAGCAATAAAGCCAGTGGTTACATAAGCAGCCTGCTGCGCGAGACCATCACCCTTGTATTTCATTACCGGCCCTACATTTTTCAATGTAATTCCAAATTTGACCTGCTCTTGCTCACCTGTAACATAGCGAATACCAGCATCTATGGCTATACCTGTAGCCTTAAGGTTTGATATATTTTCAGATATAACCTTAAAATTAATACCTCCATAAATGCTTGAAGAGAATGTTCTAGCATAACCAACGTTAAAGACATTGGTTCTCGGAGAAAAGAAACCAATGTTTCCTTCTGGATTTTCAACTGTCGTAATTGGAATATCACCATAATTCATAGACTGAATGCTTATGGCAATCACACTAGATTCAGATATTCTTTGAGCGATACCGGCAGAGTTAAAAGAGATTCCTGCACTACCCATCCAGTTACTGTAATTGAACTTCATTTGCGTTTGATCGGTAAAAGCTAAACCTGCGATATTCATATAAGAAGCTTCCAAGCCATTTGCACTTGCAATACCTGCGTCACCTAAAGCGGAACTTCTAGCCCATGGGTTAATCAACAGATGTGACGCTCCTGCGGAACCCACCCGGTCCTCGTTTCCTGCAAAAAGCATAGGAGACAAAAACAAAAGAACAAATGCAATTTTTATACTATTCTTCATAACTAATTATTTCTTTTTTCTAATCTAATTATATACCCTGTAAATCAACCTGTCTCATTCCGCCAAAGAATTTCAATATACGCTCGCCAACATTGGGCACTGAAACATGAATCAAATAAATTCCCGAAGCTACTGGTATAGCTTTGAAATTGGTCAAATCCCAATCCAATGAAGTAATCGGACTGTCCTTTTTAAAAGTCCTTACCAACTTACCATTTACAGTATAAATTTTCACTGTACATTGCTCAGGTAGATTTGTAATCTTCACCTTGGTTTCTAGTCTATTTCTCTCATATTCAGAGAACGCATAGTAAGGGTTGGGCACGATGTTAATAATATCCAAGGCCTCTTTTAATTGATCCTGAGATGCCGTAACTGTTGCAATATCATCCATACTCCATGAATACATTGGCTTTCCTTCATTTAAACCTGTGGCCGTATAGTTTTTATATTCTTTATTGATGCGAAGTTTCATGGTGACATCAGTCGATAGTAATTCTTGTCCCTCTGCCAACATTGGATAACAAATCCATGATAAAGTTGCATAAACAGGTCTACAGTTGGCTGTCGTTGGACTTGCTTCCGCTGCATCAAAGAGAACCTTCAATTGATTTAAATCATCATATATCGCTTCATTCGGTTTATATTCCGATAAATCATATGATTGGCTATATCCATTTACTGTCTTTATGTCTTTACTGTATACATACACTGGATGCACTCCTCCCATCAAAGGAGTTCCAACATTACTGACCAAATTAGATGTTGGATTCCATATCATATCGGCACCGTTTTCACCTCCTAAAAAGGAATTCTCACCAAATGCCATGTATAACCTAGCTCCTGTCTCAAGGTCAATTGCATAACCGGGGAACCATCCCATACCATAGCTCTGCGCAACACCTTCATCAGGGATTATTTGATTACCTTCTTTATCAACACTAGGACTACGACGTATCTGACCTGCTGACGCCCCTCCAATATTCAGACCTGCATCGCGACCTGTCTCAAATACTGGACAACGCGTCCACAAATCTTGATTACTTGTAAATACAATATCTACGCTAGGTGCGAAGCTAATCGCAGCATTTTTACGAACATTAGTTGCTACAGAACCTAAGTATGCTAATGGTGCATAATCAGCCTTGTACCCTACGAGTTGATGTGGGGCAATGATACCCTCAAGAAGACCCTCCCAAACTGGACTTTGGTCTTTAGTGATTTCATCTTGGTAGTTACATGGATTCAAATAACTTGGACCATCATCTAAACATTCTGTCTCTTCATCAGGGTCATATTCACCTGAAATAATCCAGTTTGTTGGATAATATGCATCATTGTCATTAACACCTGTCAACCATTGCTTCGAAGAATCGGCAAAGTTGATTGACGAAGAAATCATTGTTGTGGTCTTCGTTTCTGGGCCTCCTGAACTTCCGCTAGCCGGAACAAAATATTTTTCTTGTTTAATTTGAACCGAAATCCCCCACTCAGGAACAATCTGCTCATTGTCAAATGCTATGGTTTTTTGAGATGTAGCAGAATCTAGTGGTGTTGTATCGTCTTCACTAGCATAACGATAAATCACCCAACTTGCTGTATCTGCTGCATTTCCAGAATTTTGAACAACATAATCTCTGAATTTACATTCGAAATAACCGCTCGCTAAATTCAATGGGTCAACCACCTTGACGTTGATCGGCCCCTTGCCGAAATCATATGTCGGTGTTAGCATAGATCCTTCAGCTAGAATCTCATCAACACTCTCCTGTGTCAATTCGAGGTCTCTATTTCCATTTCCAAATCCATCTAAACGCGTTATTTGAGGGGAAGAACCATATTCAATCAATTGAAGCGTACCTCCTGCCTCTGGAATGGGCGTGTGAGGGACAGCAACAGTGCTACTAATTGCAGTACCATCAAAATTTAATCGAGAAGAAATATATGGTTTTCTTTGACCATCAAGTAATGTTGGGTCTTCCGGGTTATATTCCTTAAACTGGTTGAATGCATAAGCGACCGCTACGTAGTAGTATGTCTTATGGTTCACTAATGTAGGACTACCTTGGGCAAACTTATCTTCAGTCAATTTAAATGAATGACGAATACCGTTATTAGAACCGTCAACCATCTCTACAGGAATTGAAAATCCTAAAGCCTCATCAAAATCAAAGTTTATGACTCTGTCAATATCATTTTCAATATCACATTGCGCAACCAATCTAGCCTTTTCAGGGTCAGAAATATCAGCAACAGACGTTTCATCATCTTTCAACTGATAAATTTGATATCCCTCAAATCTGTAATAACGATCGACGGTTGGGTCAGCGATATTAATTTCGTCTAACTCCTCATAGGCCTCCTCATAGTTATTTGAAGAAGAAGGATTGTCCAAAGTCAATATCAATTCATTTTCGAGTTCTTGGATCGTCAATCTTGGTGCATCAGGTGGTGATAGTATTTTAAAACAAGCATCAAATAATGCCTGAGCTTTAGTATCTGCCTGCTTCATCGCTTCTACTGAAGCGTATAAATCTCCATCTGTAGATCTTCCGAATACAATACCAACTGTGATATTGTTAACAGCACCCGGCTTTAATGTAAAGGGTCCAGCAGACTGCACAAATCGACGGTCAGCAGCAGGGTTATTATTAGTACTTTCAAACCATCCGTCGGGGAAAGCTGATGACATATCAACACCTCCGGTCGCCCAATTCAATGGGTCAGACAAACCTGGGAACATATAGTCAGACAATACTGTAGAAGCCCCAGTCGAACCTGTATAACCTAATCCTCCATAGAACATATCAGAACCATTGGCCCAGTTACCCTGCATAAAGTTGTAATATTCCGCTGCATTTGTAGGATCATTGTAAGGTGGCGCTGAAGTTGACGTGTAATACGTGAATCTTCTCATTCCAAAACGCTCGTTATCAATGATACTGTCCGAGTAACCAATTCCTACTCCCTTATAAACAATTCCGTTATTTGCTAAAGCGTCTGTCACAGAAGGCACGACCGTTTGACCCGTTTCTTCGTTAAAATACGGACCTGGGTTGTCTAAATCGTCTGCATCCTGGTAAGGACCTTCAAAGAAATCACAACCTATAGCAGGAGGATTTTCACCATATCCCGGTTTACCACCATCTGCTTGGTCAATTAAATCTCCATTCAGTGCATAACCCAATCCACGTGAAACATCACAACCCACATAATCATCTGTATAATTTCCAATATCAGCATCTAGGTACTGAGAGAAATATGTATTATAGAGCGTTTGGGTACCTCTATTGATCAATTCATAGTTGTAAAAAGTCATCCTATTTACCTCATCATTAGTGGCAAAAGCAAAGGCTTGGGCACGAATCTCCATTCCAATTGGATCCCCATTGGTTTCTGTATGGATATTACCCTTATCATTGAAAACCCACCAGTGGGTTTCATCACCAAATAATGAAATACGTCGGTCTATTCCGCACTCTATATCGTCACGACCTAAAATATCATCATACCATGGATGATCTCCTGCATCAGGATTATAATTACCATCCTCATCCCTGTCGTAAAATGGAGCTAGAAAGTAATCTTGTCCTCTTGATACATCACCATGAGCTGGCCATCCATAAATACGCTGAAGTTCGTCATTGCTTGGCTCTGTGATGTCGTCACAACCCTCGGTTGTTTCTCCACTTGAACAAGACCACCATATATTAAAACGAACCACTTCAGCTTTACGAATAGTATATATTCTGTCATACGCCTGACATTGGTCAGGGTCAATATTTGCTTCACCAAAGTCTCGTGTTGCGTCATCTCCTACAGGAAATAATGGATTATAAGAACCTGTACCAGGGGTAACCGTTAATGGACCAGGCCAAAAGTCATTCCCTTGTCGGTAACGAAGTGCTGCCAATTTCAGCTGACCATTTACATCGGTACCACCCATCCAAAGCGCACCCGCGTAGATTGCATTCAGACCGCTTCCTTTTGGAACCTCATAAGCTGCCGTACCATCGGTACGGTTCTGGAACATACTTCCACCTTGCTCAATTAATGCCGCAACATCATTGAACTCTAAGGTTAATTTTGCTGTAGCTGGGCTACAATTGGCGCCTTTTGGATTGTTGTCTGAAGAGCCTTTCTTGTCGTCAGGACCTAGATATGACCATGCTGGCATAGCTATGCCTATTCCGATTAATGTAGCGAATAACTGCTTTTTCATATATGTAACGTTTATTCTTGTGTTGTTGAAATAATCTATTAAAAGTTAAAATTGAGTCCTAAACGAATTTGTCTAGGAGCACTAATA
>MDSY01039933.1_pt1 | contig 23354 bp, 24 predicted proteins | sample 811131 | NCBI WGS metagenome assembly MDSY01 (sample SAMN05326643, study PRJNA326480) | marine metagenome | isolation source: seawater | place: Atlantic Ocean: South West | collected 2010 | reverse complement strand
CTGTGGCACCTGGATGAAGTCTTTGTGAAAATAAATGGAGAACGCTTTTACCTTTGGCGCGCCGTTGATCACGAAGGCGAAGTTCTTGAATGCTATGTTACAAAGCGACGCAATAAGACTGTAACGAAGAATTTTCTCATAAAAACAATGCGAAAATACGGATCATCCAAGATCATCACGACAGACAAGCTGGCGTCCTATGGCGCGGATTTTCGTGAGATTGAAATTGCTGACAGACAGTTATGCCTGCAATCCGATGCCTGTTCTCTTTTGTCTGACAGCACTTGTTGGCAAGGAGCTGGCTTGATTTTGGTATTTTAAAACCTCAGCTGTACTTTCATCGCTTGGCTCCGGTCTGTAGCGGTTTCAAAGGCCTCAGTCAGCGCATCCATGCCAAAGCTGTGGGTGATCAACGGGTCCACCACAATAGCCCCCTCTTGCATCAACGCCACCGCGACCCCGAATTCAGCGTGAAAGCGAAACGAGCCGCGCAAGGTGATTTCCTTGGCTGTGATGGCCTGCATCGGCACGTTCATATCGCCGCCTAGGCCAAGCTGAACCAAGGTTCCACTGGGGCGCAGGCATGCAATCCCCGCCGCCAAAGCCGACGCTGCGCCGGAGCATTCCAAATGAATGTCGATCTGCCCTTTTTCGGCCTGATAGGGTTGTAAAGCGCTGGGTGCGGTCAATGTGTTGAACGCCAGATCCGCACCACAGATGAGCGCCATTTTCAGTGTATAATCTGATAGATCGGTTGCAAGGATCCGCGCCGCGCCCGCATGGCGGGCGGCCAGCACGCTGAGGCATCCAATGGGGCCGCAGCCTGTGATTAACACGGTTTTGCCCCGCAGATCACCTGCCTGCGCTATGGCATGCAGGCAAACCGCCAAGGGCTCCGCCATGGCCGCCTGCGACGCCGTGAGCCCCTCCGCGCGCACGCATTGTGTTGCCCCTGCGATCAATTGCTGCTGAAACGCACCTTGGATATGGGGAAAGGGCATGGCGCTGCCATAAAATTGCATGTTTAGACAGTGATTTTTCTGACTCTGGAGGCAATAGGAGCAGCTATGGCAAGGCCGAGACGGGGAGATGGCCACCAATTGGCCAATCTCTAAATTATCGATACCTGCGCCCAATGCAGCCACAAGTCCTGAAACCTCGTGTCCCAAAATCATCGGCTCACGCAGTTGAACGGGACCGAATCCACCATGTTGATAGTAGTGCAAATCTGAGCCGCAAATGCCCCCCGCTTGCACATTAATCAGCACCTCACCGGGGCCGGGTTTTACGATGTCTCGGCTCTCCAAGCGCAGGTCGCGTGCGGCATGAATTACAATTGATTGGTTTGCGCGCAACATTAGTGTTTCTCCACCTTATTATTCGACGTATAGTACAGATAGATAGAAGAAAGCACCAAAGGAATTTGCAATGACGCTTCAAATGTTCAACTTGACCGGCAAATGTGCACTGATTACAGGCTCCAGCCAAGGGATTGGCTTCGCTGTTGCGCGCGGTCTCGCCGGTGCGGGTGCTGAAATTGTTCTGAATGGGCGAGACCCGTCCAAGTTAGATGCTGCGGCTGAGATTTTGAAAGGTGACGGTGCCATTATTCATCAATTGCTTTTTGATGTGACAGACCACGAAGCTGTGCGTGCGGCGATTGATGATTTTGAGGCCAAAGTTGGACCAATTGATATCTTGATCAACAACGCTGGAATGCAGCACCGCACTGAGCTTCACAATTTTCCTGCGGATGCATTCGAGCGTTTGCTGCAAACCAATGTGGCGTCTGTTTTTCACGTCGGTCAAGCGGTTGCGCGGCATATGATTGATCGCAAAGAGGGCAAAATAATCAATATTGCATCCGTGCAAACCGCTTTGGCACGTCCGGGCATTGCCCCTTATACCGCCACCAAAGGTGCAGTGGGCAACCTGACCAAAGGCATGGCAACGGATTGGGCGCAATTTGGGATCAACTGTAATGCCATCGCACCGGGATATTTTGATACACCGTTGAACGCGGCGTTGGTGGCTGATGACGAATTTAGCACATGGCTTGCCAAGCGTACGCCCGCTGGACGTTGGGGCGAAGTGGAAGAGTTGGTGGGCGCGGCTGTGTTTTTGGCGTCGGCGGCATCAACCTTTGTGAATGGCCACACGCTTTATGTCGATGGTGGGATCACCGCTTCACTGTGATCGCCTGAGGCGGCTGCCCGACATAATCTGTGAAAAAGTCTCTTGCAAAAATTTTGGAAATTGACTTAGCTTTTTGTACCTAACTGGGCAGCGGGGTGTCTTCCGGACCCGCCCAACGTACTATGTGACGTGTGAAATCCCCGCAAAATTTGGTGCCTAAAGCATCTTTTTTTGAATAGACGGTTCGTGCTTTGCACGGCTGTCAAAACAACGGGAGCATTTCGATGAAAACTGCAGGAGTGGTGGGTCTTGGCGATATGGGCAGTGGGCTGGCTAAAAATTTGATCAAAAATGGCTTTTCTGTCAAAGGGGCTGACTTGTTACCCAACAGATGTGCGGCCTTTGATGGTCTCGGTGGACAAATTTGTAGCTCCCCAGCCGAGGTGGGCTTCGATGCACAGGCCGTGTTTGTTATGGTGATGAAAGGTACTGAGGTTGAGGATGTCGTCTTTGGTGCTGAAGGTCTTTTGACAACAATGGCCAAGGGCAGTGCCATCATTTTATCTGCCACAATAAAGCCAAGTGAGGCGCGTAAACTTGGCCATGCCATGGGAGGTTCCGGGATTCATTTGATTGACACGCCGGTGTCTGGTGGGTTTCCTGGCGCTCAGGCGGGGACGTTGACGTTGATGGCGGCCGCGCCGGATGCAACTCTCGATGCGTTTTTACCTTTTTTAGAGGCGGTTTCAGCCAATATTCACCGAGTGGGGACACAGCCTGGTGATGGCCAAACGGTCAAAGCCTGTTTGCAATCTCTTATCGGAGCACAATTTTCAGCAACTTTTGAGGCGGCGGCTTTGGCCGCCAAGGCGGGGGTTCCCGGTCAGGTTTTGCTTGATGTTTTTTCCACATCTTCTGCGGGCTGTGGCGTGGTGAACAATGCGCTTGAAAAGATCATTGATCGTCAGTTTGAAGGTATGGGAAGCCATATCAACACTATGCATAAGGATTTGACCATCGCAATGGGGTTGGGGGAAGAGCTTGGCGTGCCGCTTCACACCGCTGGCTCTGCCATGCAGATCTTTCATGCTGGCCGCAGCAAATATCCCAATGGTGACAATTGGGTGTGTACGCGGGTAATCGAGGAGATTGTCGGCGCGGAGCTGCATCGGGAGGGCTCCAAATGAAACTTGGAGTTATTTGCGACGGCATAAGCCGTGATCTCAACCACGCCGTGGATGTTATGGATGAGTTTGAACTTAAGTATGCGGAGTTGCAATTTGTGGGCGACGCAGAAGTTGGTGACCATTCAAGCCAAGAAATTGCTCAAATCGATAGGCTTCTGCGCGACCGGGGGAAACCGGTTTCCTGTCTGTCGCGGCATATATTTTCTGGCATGAGCGCTGCAAACCGGCCTGGCGATGAGCTGCACCGAAAGCATATGGACGCTCTCAGGCGGGTCATTGATATGGCTCATATTGTTGGCGCGCCGCTTGTGCGCATCATGACCCAACGCAAGGAGCAAATACTTTGGGGCAAAAACGGCGCTGAAAAATGGAATGTGGCTCATGGGGTTTGGGACACGATGGCCCCGATGATTGCACCGGCGGTGGAATTAGCAAAATCTGAGGGGGTGGTTCTGGTGGTTGAAACTGGCAATGGCACTTTGGTCAATTCAAATTTCACAGCCCGCCGGCTTATTGATGACTTGGACGCGAAAGACACGTTGAAAGTTCTTTGGGACCCGGGCAACAATTGTTGGTGTCATGAGCGGGCCTATCCAGATGGTTATAACGTGCTGCGCGGGGGCTATCTAGGCCATATTCATATTAAGGACGTTAACGTGGACACGCCGCGCGCTTTGCTGGAAGTGCGCCGATTGGGCGAGGGACAACTGGCAAAGCTATTCGCGCCCATGGCTGACGCGCTCAGGGCTGATGCCTATGATGGGGTCATATCCTTCGAAAGTGTTTATCATCCTGGAAATGGGAACTTTGAAGAGGGGTTCCGGCTCTGCATTGACCGGTTCAAAGCGTTATTTGGGTAAGCTGGCACAAATGACGATGGTAAAGCCTATCCTCTGTCATCACCAAATTTTTAGAGGTTTGCACATTCTGGCACCGCAGAAATAACGGTTCCATCTTTAAGGTGCTGCAACAAATTGTCGACTGTGAGCGCGCCCATTGCTGCGCGGGTTTCAACGGTTCCGCTGCCGACATGCGGCAGAAGTACTGTGTTGGGCAAGTCGCGTAGGGCTTGTGGGACGGTGGGTTCCGCTTTGAAGACATCCAAGCCGGCCCAACCGAGTGTTCCGCTTTGAAGCGCCGCGATCAATGCAGTCTCATCCACGACTGATCCGCGGCTGACATTGATCAGTGTGCCATTCGGCCCCAAGGCCTCCATGACCTCTGCGTTCACCAGCTTATCTGTGCTGGGCCCACCCGGCGTGACGCAAATCAAGACATCACAATCCTTGGCCATTGCGGTCAGATTGTCATAGTAAGTGTAAAAAACGTCCTTCTTGGTCCGCGAGTGATAAACAATCTCAGCGTTCCAAGGGGTCAATTTTTGGGCTATTGCTTGGCCAATCCGGCCCAGGCCCAATATGCCGACCGTTTGATTGTCTGCGGAGCGTGTCAGCGGCGCATTGCCATTGGCTTGCCATGCGCCCGAGCGCACATAAGCATCATCGCGTAGGACTTCACGATAGCACGCCAGCAGTAACAGCAAAGCGGTTGTGGCCACCTCTTCGTTCAGAACATTTGGCGTGTGGGTGACAACAATTCCGCGACGAACAGCTTCCGCCACATCGATGGCATCATAGCCGACACCATAACCGCTGATTGCCTTTAGATTTATTAAGGAGGCCATAATAGCCGGGTCAATACCGTCGTGGCCGTTAGTGATCACATGGGTGATGCTGCTCGGATCGAAATCATCCAATTGGTGGATTGTGAAGGCGGTTTCAAGACGTTTGCGCATGTCAGCGGTTACGCCCCCGATTTGAAGTAGATTGGTCATTCTGCGTCACTTTCTGCGATTATGGGTTAAATTTTGGAGATTGGAATGGACACCGTTTTTCCGGTCAAATGGCGTGCCAGATGGTCATGAATTCGTTTATGGATCAGAGTTTCGTCTGCGGCCAAAGCGGCTTCCAGAATATCGTGATGATGTTTGATGTTATCAGACATGAAATCAAACCTGCGATCTGCTTCCATCAATTGCTGCCGAAACTGACTATAAATTAGGCTGTGCATTTGCTTCAAAGTCCTCGATCCGCAGGAGGAAATTAATGTTTGGTGAAACTCTTTTTCGGAGCTGAACCAAATATCTACCAGTTCGGCGGGATTTTCACGGCTGTGAATGCGTTTTTCGATATGGCTCAATTTATGATGCGATGCGGTTAATCGTGCCTCCCAAGCGACACCGCCCTTACGGATGGACAGCACGGCACCTTCGCCCTCCAGAAGGATCCGCATGTGGGTCAGCTCGATCAATTTTGTCGGCGACAGGTCTGGAACGCGAAAGCCGCGTTGTTCCTGAAAATTGACCAAGCCGTCCGTGGCCAACCGAAACAAAACTTCTCGCACCGTGCTGGCTGAGCATCCGAACTCTGCGCGCAAAACTTCTGCGCGAAGTTTGGCTCCATGCGAAAATTCATTCGTGGTCAGTCTTCTTTCAAGCTCATGAAAGATGGAGTTGTCATACGTCATGGGTCTTCTTATCATGATAAATGAAAATAGTGAATATAATTTCGATAATAAAGTATAATCTCAAAATTAATAAGAAAAGTTTACTTTTTGCTTGCTGATCGTGATTCGTAGACCTAACGTCAATATACCGAAATTCGTAAAGGCACGGTGAAGTGCCAGAATTTAACTCTTATCGTCTGGGAGGACATTATGAACTTTTCGAAAACTGCAGCGTCAGCTGCTTTAATCGCGTCAATGGCCGCTACGGCGGCCTTCGCGGGTAGCCACGCCACAACAACATTGCGCATTCAAACACACTATGCGCCTGAAACCGTTTCGGGGAAACTAGCGGCGCAATACATCGCTGATGTAGAGAGTATGTCCGGTGGTGGAATTAATATTGAAATGTTTTATTCTTCATCTGTTGTGAAGTCTGTTGAGACATTCGATGCCGCTGCGACTGGTGTTTTGGATTGTGACATGACCGGTGGTGGATACCAAACTGGTAAAAACCCTGCTTTCCAATTTGTTGGAGATATTATGGGCGGTTACTCCACACCGTATCAACAGCTTAGCTGGCTGTATTATGGCGGCGGTCTTGAAGACGCCCAAGCTCTGTACAACAAATACGACATGCAGCTGGTTGGCTGGTGGGTCTATGGGCAAGAAAGCCTCGCCTCATCAAAACCATTGGATGGTGTAGCCTCGTTGAAAAATTTCAAATTCCGCTCGCCCCCGGGTATGGAAACAAAGATTTTCGCTAAGCTGGGTGCGAAGCCAATTGTGATGGACTTCACAGAAATTTTTACGGCTCTTGAAACCGGTATCATCGACGGCGCAGATGCATCTGGTCTGGCTAACAATGTTGGATTGGGCCTCTACGACCTGGTTAAACATGCGAACTTCCCTGGTTTTCACTCTATGCCATCAGATCACCTTGCTTGTAATAAATCTGTTTGGGACGGTATGCCAGAAGCACACCGCACAATCATGACTGTTGCAATGGAAGCATTGGCGCTTCGGACAGCTTTGACCTTCGAAAAAGCGAATGCTGCTGCAGCAGCTAAACTGCGCGCCGATGGCGTTACCCTTTGGCAGTGGTCAGAAAAAGACTTGCAGACTTTCCGCGATGCTGCTCAATCCACTTGGCCTGAGTTTGCGACAACACCAGAAGCAAAAGCGCTTGTGGCAAGTCACATCGATTATCTGACAGAACTTGGCTTGGTTTCCAACTAAGATCTAAGCAAAAAATGACAGGCCCAACAAATGCTGGGCCTGTCATTATAATTAATTATATATCGGAAGTGTTTTATGCGAGCCTCAACTAATAACGTAATTCAGTGGATACTTCCTTTAGCCTTCATAGCTTGTTGTAGTTGGATCGTTTGGAGTGGTGCCACTTACATAATGGCTTTCGGGGGACATACTGATGCCCTCGCAGCACGGTATCGTCAGATAATAGCGCTCGATTACGTCATCCTGCTCGCACTTCCCTTAATTGCCTTGGCTGGCATTCTGAGCGTCCGAAGTGCCCCAATGGAGCTTGAAGATCCAGGCCCCTTTGACGGGATCGCAATGTTCATCGGGCGCGTTACAATGCTATTAATCGCTTTAATTGTCATCGTGATGATGTATGAAGTGATCCTACGATATGTGTTCGAGCGCCCTACATTATGGGCCAATGAAATGTCTTTGTGGCTTGCTGGGTTCGTATTTATTTTAGCTGGGTTTTATGCGATGCAACAGCGCAGCCACATTCGCATTTATCTTCTGTATGATATTATGCCGCGCGGATTACAAAAAGTCTGTGACACGGTCTCGACTTCATTGATCGTCGTATTTGCGTTCTTTTTAGTCTATGGTGGCTTTGGCGAAGCGAAAGCTAAATTGCTCCGCTGGGAGACCTTCGGCACCGCTTTCGACCCTCCTATTCCCGCAACATTGAAACCTTTAGTATTGACCGTGGTCACATTGGTCGCGCTCCAGGCTATCTTGAATTTGATCAAGGACTGGAACTTAGAACCTGAAATCCATACCGCAGCAGACGATATCGACCAAGACGAAATAGAACGCCTTAAAAAATCTTTAGGAGACGTATGATGGATATTGGCACAATCTCACTCGTCTTGCTACTTGGCTTGTTGATTCTGCTGGCCATTGGCATGCCCCTTGGTCTCGCATCAGCCGTTATGGCTGTTGCAGTATTGGTTATGAAATTTGAACCGGCTTTAATCGTTGATCCTATGAGTTTTGGTGATGGGTTGCTGACGCGAAAGTTTGGGACAGGGCCCTTAAATATTTTGGCGCAAAAAATATATGGCCTGCTCACGGACTATGTATTGATTTCAATCCCTTTGTTTATCTTCATGGCGTCCCTGCTTGAGCGGTCTGGAATCGCTAAAGGGATGTATACCTCCTTGAATGTGTGGCTCTCGGGCGTGCGTGGGGGGATTGCGATTGTAACCTCTGTAATGGCTGTGATCATGGCGGCCATGTCTGGCATCATCGGCGGGGAAGTTGTTTTACTTGGGTTAATCGCACTGCCGCAGATGTTGCGGTTAGGATATAATCAAAACCTCGCAATCGGTACTATCTGTGCATCGGGATCGCTTGGCACGATGATACCGCCTTCCATTGTTTTGATCATTTATGGTCTGATAACCGAAACATCTATCAAAGCGCTGTTCACTGGCGCATTCGTGCCTGGTTTGATGTTGGCGATGATGTTCATCTTGTATATTATCATTCGAACTCAGTTGAACCCTGAGCAAGCTCCACTTCCAGAGCTTAAATCTGGCGATCCTCAAGGAGCGGAGAAATGGGCGCTGTTTGGTGCATTTCTTTCGATCATTACCGCAGGCTTTTGTTTTGCTTTGCTGCTGCGCGTGGTGTTTTTCACGCTTGCTGGACAAAATACGTTTGAAGAGGGTGTCGATGCAATTACTTACGGAACGCCCGATTACATACCTTGGTTTGGGGGGCTTACGGCTTTATCATTAGCGCTAATCTTTTTCGTCTTTGGTGTAGCAAGAGCACGTATTGGTTGGAATATGGGCAAAGGCTTGATTGCACCTATTATTGTTATCGGCGTTGTGTTGGGATCAATTTACGGTGGCATTTCTGGGATTACCGAAGCGGCTGGTATGGGCGTGGTTGCCGTACTCATTATCTCAGTGTTTCGCGGGGAAGCCAGTTTCAATTTGGTATGGGACAGCCTTATGCGGACCCTCAAATCAACTGGCACAATTATCTGGGTTACCATTGGTGCCGCGACGCTTGCTGGCGCCTATACAATTGCCGGTGGTCCGCAATATGTTGCAGAACTGATTATTGGTTTTGACATGCCCACAATGGGCATCATTCTCATGATGATGCTTATATTGCTTTTTATGGGCGCGTTCATGGATTGGGTTGGCATCGTTTTGCTCATCATCCCAGTATTTCTTCCGATTGTTCAGCGCCTTCCAATTGAGGAAATTGGGTTGATAGGTCAACTCGAACCGCGGCATTTGTCAGTTTGGTTTGGCGTGCTCTTCTGCATGAATATGCAGGTGAGTTTCCTGTCTCCTCCCTTTGGGCCCGCTGCATTTTATCTGAAGTCTGTTGCACCGGCTCACATCTCATTGACTGACATATTTAAAGGCTTTCTGCCCTTTATCTGTGTCCAACTGCTTGCGCTTACAGTTATGTTGATATGGCCTAACATCGTTACAATTTTGCTTTAGATTCGACGTTTGTAAATCAGGCTGCCTTACTGCGCCTAAGACCGGTATTTTGAGGAGTAAACATGGACTTTGTACGGTTAGACCGCGCGGATACTGTGGTGACGGCAACGCGGAGTTTGGCGCTCGGTACGCTTGTAGATGGGGTTGCCACAACGGTTTCGATCCCGTCGGGGCATAAGGTGGCTACGGCTCAGATGAGTGTTGGCGATCCGGTGCGTAAATATGCCCAACTTATTGGCTATGCCTCTCAAGATATAATGCCCGGGGATCATGTGCACACCCATAACGTTGATTTTCGAAATACCGCCATGGAATATGAGTTTTCAACAGCTTTGCGCCCGGTGGCTCCAGCTGCAAAGCAAGATACCTTCATGGGGTTTCGCCGTGAAAATGGCAGGGTTGGCACACGTAATTACATTGCGATCGTAACCTCGGTGAATTGCTCGGCTACGGCGGCGCGCTTGATTGCAGATCATTTCACGCCGGAGGTTTTGTCGGAGTACCCCAATGTTGACGGTGTGGCGGCCTTTGTGCATGGCACTGGCTGCGGCATGGCGGATTCTGGCGATGGGTTTGAAGCTCTGCAACGGGTCATGTGGGGTTATGCAAAACATCCTAATCACGCAGGTGTTCTCATGGTGGGACTGGGCTGTGAGATGAACCAAATCGATTGGTTACTGGAGGCTTATGGTCTGAAACACAGCCCTACATTTCAAACCATGAATATCCAGAAAGTTGCGGGTCTGCGCCGCACGGTGGACTTGGGTGTTCAGAAAATAATGGCAATGCTGCCCATTGCCGAGCAAGCAACGCGTGAGGAATGCCCAGCCTCTGAGCTGATGGTTGCCTTGCAATGTGGGGGATCGGATGCTTGGTCGGGGGTCACGGCAAATCCGGCATTGGGCTATGCCTGTGATCTATTGACTGCCCAAGGTGCAACTGGAGTTCTGGCTGAAACCCCAGAGATTTATGGTGCTGAGCATTTGCTGACACGTAGGGCGGTGGATCGCAAGGTCGGTGACAAGTTGATTGGCTTGATCAAATGGTGGGAAGATTACACGGCGCGCAACCACGGATCGATGGACAATAATCCAAGCCCGGGCAACAAAATGGGTGGGCTGACGACGATACTGGAAAAATCATTGGGGGCTGCCTCCAAAGGTGGGACCACACCTTTGATGGGGGTTTATAAATATGCCGAGCCCGTTACTGCGCGTGGTTTCACATTTATGGACAGCCCCGGATACGATCCTGCCTCAGTGACAGGACAAATAGCAGGTGGGTGTAACCTTGTGTGCTTCACCACTGGGCGTGGCTCGGCATTTGGCTCCAAACCTGCACCGACGATCAAAATTGCAACAAATAGTGAGATGGCCAATCGTATGTCGGAGGACATGGATGTGGACGCGGGCGAGATCTTGTCGAAGGGGACCAGTGTGGAAGAAAAGGGGCGGGAAATCTACGAGATGTTTCTGCGCGTCGCATCCGGTGAAGTGACCAAATCCGAAGGCCAGGGCCTTGGAAATTATGAGTTTGTGCCATGGCAAATTGGAGCCGTAATGTGAAACGCATTTTGGTTGTTGGCGGCGGCTTGATTGGAATTAGGCATATGCAAGCGGTGCAGGCTCATGCAGGATGCAGGATGGTTGGCCTAGTAGATCCAGATATGACCATTCAAACTGATGTGCCCCGCTTTGTCACAATGGCAGATGTCACAGATCCAGTAGATGGAGTGATCATTGCAACCCCCACCCCTCTGCATGCACCCCACGGACTTGAGGCGGCAGGCCGGGGTTGGCATATGTTGATCGAAAAGCCAGTGGCAGCCTCCCTTGAAGGCGCAAAAGAGCTAGAAGCGGTATTGCGCCGCAAAAATATCCGGTCGCTGGTCGGGCACCATCGCCGGTATCATGCGGTAGTTCAGCAGCTGAAGTCCTCCCTCGCAGAGGGGGTGATTGGTGATGTGGTCAATGTGTCTGTGCTCTGGTGCATGCGCAAGCCAGATGCCTACTTTGAGGAGAATTGGCGCAGCGTGAGTGGCAGTCCCATTATGATAAACCTCGTGCATGATATTGATATTTTGTGGTTTGTTATCGGCGAAATTTCTGAGATTACTGCCTTGCGTGGGCAATCACGGCGCGGTGGCGCTCGGGTTGAAAGCGGTGCCATTGCCTTGGCTTTCGAAAATGGTGCTGTTGGGAGCGTGACCTTTTCAGACATCACACCTAGCCCATGGGGTTTTGAGGCAGGGACTGGTGAAAATCCAAATATCGGCATCACCCATCAAGATATGATGTGGATCACTGGGACAAAAGGCGCGATAAGTTTTCCGTCCATGACGCTGTGGAAAGGCACTGATTGGGGGCGTGCGGCCGAGCATGTGGCTTTGAGCCCTGCCCTGAACGAAAAAACGCCAATGGAGGCGCAACTGGATCACTTTTCGAATGTAATCGATGGCGCCAAACCCTTGATTGATGTGGCCGATGCAATAGTAACGCTGAGCTTGGCCGAAATATTGGAGACCAAACTCGCAAGTCAAACTTCGAATTCCAATGCAACGAAATGTCCATAGGGCCAGAATTGCCAATCATACGTCGGATTTGATCGTTTCAGAAAATAAAAATGTAACTGAGGGCATATCATGCGTAAACCAAATATCGGATTTATCGGCCTTGGCATTATGGGTGGGGCAATGGTCAGCCGCCTGCAGGACCTTAGATATACTCTCACGGTTTTGGGAAACCGCGACCGGAGCAATTTGGATCAGGCAATTGATCGCGGCGCCTCAGAGGCTGCAACCGCCAAGGACGTGGCGCAGGCCAGCGATATTGTGATGCTTTGTATGGGCACGTCGGATCATGTGGAGGGCCGCATGCGCGGCCCAGGGGGTGTGATTGCAGGGCTGCGGCCTGGCGCAACCGTGATTGACTTTGGCACATCGCTTCCCAACAGCAGCCGCGCATTGGCAGCTGAAGTTGCGCAAGCTGGTGGCCAGTTTCTTGACGCGCCACTGGGCCGCACACCAGCGCATGCTTTGGACGGGTTGCTGAATATTATGGCCTCGGGTGATAAAGCTGCTTTCGATGCGGTTGAGCCAGTGTTGAAAGATCAGGGCGAGAATGTCTTTTATTTGGGTGCCGTTGGGTCTGGCCATACGATCAAGCTGATCAATAACTTTTTTGGCATGACCGTTGCCAATGCGATGGCGGAAGCTTTCGCCATGGCCGATGTGGCTGGCGTGGACCGCGCCCAGCTTTACGATGTGATGTCAGCTGGTCCGTTATATTCGGGCATGATGGGGTTTGTGAAGGCCTATGGGGTGGATAATGACCCATCACAACTGGCCTTTGCAATCAAGAATGCTGCGAAAGATGTTGGATATTACGCGCGTATGGCCGAAGATGCAGGAGTGGATAGCATCATATCAAAAGGGCCTTTGGCGGCATTGAGTGATGCCAGAGACCATGGCCAAGCCGATGATATGGTCAGCCAGATGGTGGATTACTACGTGCAGCGGTTCAAAGCCTAATCCATGGCGGTTGTCGCAAAATCCATGGCGGACTTTCCGCGCTACGGCATCATATTGATGCTTGCAGCCTGGCTTATGTTTTCATGGGTGGATACGGGTGCAAAATGGCTCGCTCTGGCTGGCATACCCGCATTCCAGCTGGCCTTCATGCGATATGCTGGACATTTTGTGATCTCGATTGGCGTGATCGCCAAGGATGGCTTTCAGCTGAATCGCTTTCAGACCGGGCATTTGTGGCAGGTGATCAGCAGGGCGTTACTCCTAGTATCTGCCACATTATCAAACTTTTATGCGTTACAGTTTTTGTCGTTGACCGTAGTATCAGCAATCATGTTTTCAAGCCCGGTTTTGGTATGCTTTCTGTCAGTTTCTGTTCTGCGCGAAAAGGTGGAGCCGTGGCGCTGGGGGGTCATTTTGCTTGGTTTTATTGGCGTTTTGATCGTTGTACGCCCATTTGGGGCGGCCTTTCATCCGGCGATGTTGATGATCATTTATAACGCTGTTGCCTTGGCGCTTTATTCGCTAATGACCCGCAGGCTCTCTGGTGTCGTGGCTGTAGAGACCATGCAGTTTTACATGGGGCTGGTTGGGACCTTGCTAATGCTGCCTTTTGCGATTTGGACTTGGACGCAGCCAGAAACGATCTGGGGCATGCTTGTCTTGATTAGCCTGGGCGTTTTAGGTTGGGCTGGCCATCAACTATTGACCAATGCTCACCGCTTTGGCACAGCCAATCAGCTTATGCCCTTCACCTATTCGTTTCTAGTATTCGTCGCGATTTGGGGGTACCTGCTGTTTGGGACAGTGCCTGACATGAGCACAATTTTGGGTGCGATTGTTATTATGAGCGCCGGACTTGTGATTTGGGGGAAAGAGCGGAAATGAAGCGAATTGCGTGCATCGGTGAGGCGATGATTGAACTATCAATGTTCGGTGAAAAAGCACAGCTCGGTGTGGCTGGGGACACACTCAACACGGCCATCTATCTGCATCGAACAGCGCCTGGCTTGAGTGTGGAATATATTACCTGCCTTGGGGTCGACCCCTTTTCTGACCGGATTTCTGACTTCATCACGGATCACGGCGTGGGAAACAAAAATATCCAACGGATCGCGGCTGGATCCCCAGGGCTTTATGCCATCTCTACATCCCAAGAGGGTGAGCGCAGCTTCACATATTGGCGCAACGCATCGGCTGCGCGACAATTGTTTGCGGATGGCAATTTTAGTCTTTTGGAGACTTATGACGCTGTCTACTTGTCAGGCATTTCAGTGGCAATTTTGCCCCATGCAGTTCGGCTATCTTTGCTGGCGTGGTTGAGCCGATCTCCTATTCAATTGATTTTCGACAGTAACTATCGGCAGCAACTTTGGGACAGTCTGAAACATGCACAGGAGGTCACATCGGCTCTTTGGGCCCGTGCTGATATTGCATTGCCGTCAATAGATGATGAAATGCATCTGTTTGCCGAAACAGAAGATCAAGTGGCCTCCCGCTTTATTGCCATGGCTAAATCTGGCGCTTTGAAACGTGGGGCGCGGGGGCCACTGTCTTTGGGCGTTGAGATTTGCTCAAGCTATCAGCCAGCTCCAATAGTGGTGGATACCACAGCCGCGGGTGACAGTTTCAATGGCGGCTATCTGGGTGCCCTATTGAGTGGAAAAAGCCAAGCACAGGCTTTGAAAACGGGTCACGATCTGGCTGCTCAGGTTGTTCAATACCGTGGTGCAATCATCCCAAAATAAGCGCTGCCAAATCTGCGCCACCTATCACTTCGAGAAGAGCAATCTTTGGATTTTTTGAGCGTACGGCGCGGGCAATATCCAAAGCTTTGGGGTCGTTGAGTACTCGCCCTTGATCTGTTTGTACCCGGCAAAACTCCATCCAAGACCGAACAGCCTCTGCAACGATCGGCCCACGGCTCGCTCGGAGGGTTTCCAAAAAACGATAAGGCAGTTTTTGACTGCCAGCCATAGAAATTTGATCCAACCGATGCGCCAATTCTACGTTTCCAAATCGCGCTAATAAAGCATTTGCATAGTCTGGAACTTGATCACGCATGTCCGATGGTAGGGTGGCACCTGACTCCATCATAAGCTGTTTCGTACGGGGGCGCAGATATGGATTTGCAATAGCCTGATGCACATTGCTATATCCTTGGGCGAATCCAGCATAGGCTAAGAAGAAATGTGCTCCGTTGAGTATGCGCAGTTTGCGTAACTCATGCGGCCGCACGTCTTGGACGAATTGAATATCTGGCCAGTTTGGCCGGGGGGTGGCGAAATTACCCTCAAGAACCCATTCGCGAAACGCCTCGGTGGGGACGGCCATGGGATCAGCGCTGCTGACGCGAATGGTGTCGGTGGTGGCTGGAGTAATTCGGTCTACCATCGCATTTGAAAAGCGCACATTGTCCTAGTTGATTTTGAGGCCTGCCGCCTCTGTGAAACTGGCTACTGCCTGTTGCCAGTGAGTGCCGTTTTCAACGCGATTGTCACAGCTAAAAATTGTAACAGGACTGCAGCGCGCAGCGAGGTGGTGGGCAATGAATCCGATAAGCGTTTGAAGGGGATTATCGTTCAAATCTAATATGATTGCAGGGTCACGCAAATCAAGCTTGTTATCCGCGCCCAGATGGTAGCCTTTTTCTGTGACCGTGGCTGAGATTGTATCTGCGCAGTGCATCTCCCTCAAAATGGCTTCGGGCCCTTCTGATGTGACCAGAATATCAACCAAAACTTGGATGCTCTTAAGGCCTTTACCCTGCACGTTCAGCGTATAGTTAAAATCCTGTGGAGCCAGTCCGTCGCGGGCGGAGGTAGAGCGGAGGCTGACCCCAATGACATCCCAGCCCCCGGCATCTGACGTGTAATCCAGAAGATGCGCGCGGGCAAAATTCCCCAAGCCAAAATGAACTATCCGGCCCATCTAAACTTCGATTCCATAAGCGCGGCGCGCTAGGTCAGTCGATAATCACTGGGCAAGATTTTCGGCCTGGGTGCGGTCAAACAGACCCTTTTGCATCTGCCTGCTCAAGTGCAAAGCCACACTGCGCTTCCACAGGTCATGGCGGGCAGGGATGGCCATAAAGCCGCCGTACATCGTCCGGGATCCCTCGGCCCTGTTTAAGGCGTTGATATATCGCATGAGGGTTATAAAGCCACTCGGTATGGATCGTCTCAATCGCGTGATCGGTCGCGGTGGCGCCCATTTGAATGAAAAAGGCTTGCCTGACGCGCAGGGCCTCAAGGTAACCCGCATAACTGTCCAGAGCGATGCCAGTTATTTTCTCCAGCTCTTGTAGGTTTGTTTTGAAATTTGGATCAGATGGATCCAAAACTCCATCAGGGCGAAATGTTGGCAGGACACAGCCGGTTCAACCGCTGGCACTAATCGCGGCATGATGGAACAGATCATCTAATGCAGAATCTGTGGTTGCGAGTGTTTCGATATTAAAGCTTTCGAACAAAGCACGCGGGCGGGAAGCGTCCTGTGTCAATCGCTCGGCAATTTGATCATAGATCAAATTTGCGGTTTCAGCTGACAATTATGCGGTGATCTGCAGGGTCTGGTGTAGAACATAGTCCAGCCAAACCCGTCTTGGCGTGCCCAAGAATAGATGCCAATGTGCAGCGAAAATTCTGAAAACTTCTCGTGGATTTGCATGCTTGCTGGGCGCGCCGATGCCCAGATCGGCCAAGGAAATACCATTGGAGTAGAGCAAGCGAAAAACATAGTGATCGGGGGTTACCAAAAGTTCAGCGGGATTGGAAAAGGCCGTGTCCTTCGCAAACTAACTGGGGTTGCAATGCCCATGAGGGGAGACGATTGGCAGGTTTTAACACATTGATAAAGCGCTTCTGCGGGTGCGTTTAAATTGGGTGTCATGTGGCTTCCCTAAGCAGATGTTTTCAGCATTAAATCCATATTGCGGCTTGCATCTTGGCCGCGCAATGGGTCAAAATTATATAAAGCGAGGGGGCGTCGATGAATATTGCACTGATCGGTCTTGGGATGGTTGCCGGCACGCATGTCACTGCGATCAAAAGCTCTGAACAGGGTTTGATCCTGCGCGGTGTTTTTGGCCGTGACCCTGCCAAGACCGCCCGCTTTGCAGCTGAGCATGCGACCCATGCCTATGGGTCCGTGATGGAAATTGCGCATGACGCGGTAATTGATTTTGTCATTTTGGCCACTCCTCCAGACGCAAGGCGCGAGATTGTTGAAACTCTTATAGCAGCGGGTAAACCAATTTTGATGGAAAAACCCATTGAGCGCGATTTGAACGCCGCCACTAAGATTGTTGAGATTTGTGAGGCTGCGTGCGTCCCGCTCGGTGTGGTGTTCCAACACCGTGCGCGTGAGGCCTCTGCGGAGTTGAAATCTGCCATTGATACAGGACGCTTAGGTGACATTTGCACGCTTGATCTACGCGTGCCGTGGTGGCGAGAGCAAAGCTATTATGATGCGCCAGGCCGCGGAACCTATGGGCGAGATGGTGGCGGCGTCATGATCTCACAGGCCATTCATACGCTTGATCTAGCTATCTGGCTACTTGGCCGCATTAGTTCGGTGCAGGCGATGATGCAGCGTACATCATTGCATGCCCTTGAGGCAGAAGATTGGGCGGGCGCCCTGTTTGAGATGCGCTCGGGGGCCTTCGGGTCTTTGCTGGCCACCACAGCGGCCTACCCAGGTGGCGCTGAGGCGATCACGATCCAAGGCAGTAAGGGATCGGCCCATCTGGAAGCTGGTGTTCTGACCCTGCGCGATCTGGGCGGTTTGGTGGAGACCTTTGGGGCGCAAGGCGCAACTGGTGGCGGGGTGGATCCTATGGCTTTCACCCATGAATGGCATCAATCTGTGATTGAAGATTTCGCCTACGCGCTGCGTGCTAATAGGTCCCCATTGGCAACGGCCCGCAGCGCGTTGCACGCGCATGCAGTCATTGATGCTATGCATTCCGCGAGCAAGAGCGGCCATCGCACAGAGGTCTTATTTTGACTTTGACATGCGTGGCCCTCGGGCTGGATCATCGCCATATTTACGGCATGACGGAAAAAATGGCGAAGGCTGGAGTGCAATGCCTGGGATTTTGGACCGAAGGCCGCCCGGAAACTTTGGCTGGCTATCAAAAGCGATTTCCAGAGCTGCCGAGGTTTGACCATTTGCAGGATGCTCTGGAGTGTGGTGCTGATTTGGCTCTGATTTCAGCCATTCCTGTGGACCGGGCTGACTTGACGGTGAAGGCTATGCGCCATGGAATGGATGTTATGAGCGACAAGCCCGGCTGTACTAATTTTGAGCAACTTGAGGCGATTAAGTCAGCCGTTCAAGATACAGGGCGTATTTGGTCGGTGAATTTTTCAGAGCGTTTTGAAACAGCAGCCAGCACGCGGGCCTCAGAATTGGTGGAGGCTGGCGCGATTGGAACGGTGGTGCAGACGGTGGGGCTGGGTCCACACCGGTTGAACCGAGCAACGCGCCCTAATTGGTTCTTCAGGCGGGACTGCTCTGGTGGCATTTTGACTGATATTGCTTCTCATCAAATCGATCAATTTTTGCACTATACTAGGTCCGAATCTGCGGAAATTACTCACGCCTTTACAGCCAATTATGCTAACCCGGAAGCTCCAGAATTGCAAGATTTTGGTGAGATCAATCTGCGCAGTGCGAAGGGTACGGGCTACATCAGGGTGGATTGGTTCACGCCAGATGCGCTTCCCAATTGGGGCGATGGGCGGCTGACCATCCTTGGCACGGAGGGCTATATAGAATTGCGCAAATATGTTGATGTGGGCGGGCGTGCCGGAACTGACCACCTATTACTGATTAACTCAAGCACATGTGAAAAGATTGATGCATCAGATGCCGGTCTGCCATATTTTGCGCGCTTGGCACATGACATAGAATATCGAACACAAACCGCCATGACACAGCGCCATTGCTTTACTGTCATGGAGCTTGCCCTGCGTGCACAAGATATGGCAGATGCAACATGATCAACGTCGCCATCCTTGGGGCAGGTATTGGGCGCGAGCATTTGGCGGCATTTCGAGAGCTGCGTGACAGGTTTAGAGTGGTTGCGGTTGTGGATCAAGATTTGGCGCGGATCGAAGAGATAAGAGGTGGCGATGAGTTTGCGGCTTACAACGATATTGCCCAAGCGCTCAGCGACCCCAATGTAGCTGTAGTGGATATTTGCCTGCCGCCGCCTCTACATTCTGAAGTCACCCTAGAAGCGCTGAATGCTGGCAAACATGTGATTTGTGAGAAACCTCTAGCAACTTCGCTGGCCGATGTGGATTTGATTTCGAAGACCGCGCGGCGCAGTGACCGGCAGGTCTTTCCAGTGTTTCAATATCGCTGGGGACCGTCGCTGGCGCAGTTGCGTCATTTGATGGCGCAGGATCTGACTGGGCGTATGCAGGTGGCGGCCTTGGAAACCCATTGGTCACGCGGCGCTGAGTACTATTCTGTTCCGTGGCGCGGTACTTGGGCTGGGGAGCGAGGTGGCGCGGTTTTGGGGCATGCCATTCATAATCACGATCTGTTGACGCATATAGCGGGCGAGGTAGCGTCCCTATCGGCTATGATCGCCACGCGGGTGAATGACATTGAAACGGAAGATTGCGCAACAATCAGTTTCGTCATGAGCTCTGGAGCGTTGGCCTCCAGCTCAATTACGCTTGGTGCGGCGGGCGATGAAACACGTATTCGATTTGTGTTTGAGCACCTGACAGCAACCTCTGGAAGTGCCCCCTATGCGCCAGGTTCACAGCCCTGGACCTTCACTGCGCGTGACGAAAATCTGCAATCTAAAGTTGATCAAGCCGTCGCGGCCACGCCCTTTGAAGCCATAGGATTTCAAGGGTTTTTCACAGAAATTGCTCTTGCAATCGCGGGTGAGCCAAACAATGCGGTGAGGTTGCAGGATGGGGCCATCTCCATTGCTCTTGTGACCGCAATTTACCACAGCGCCCGAACCGGACAACGGGTAGCGTTGCAGCTGCGCCCGGACCATGAACTCTACAAAGGATGGCAGCCATGAAACAATGTTGGCGTTGGTTTGGGCCGGATGACTCGGTAAAATTATCTGACATGCATCAGGTTGGGGTGGAGGGGATCGTCACAGCTACTAACGCCATTCCGCCTGGCAAGGCTTGGGGCGCGCAGGCGATTACAGATCGGCAGTCGATACTGAGCGCCGGTGGGTATCGCTGAGATGTTGTGGAAAGCCTGCCGGTCTCTGAAGAGATGAAGACCGAAACGGGTCTAATGAGTGGTCATATCGCAGCACATAAGACGAGCTTGCGTGCCTTGGCACAGGCAAATGTTGAGACTGTTTGTTATAATTTAATGCTAATTCTGGACTGGACGCGCTTACCCAAGATGAGTTCAAAGCTGACAGCGCACTGCAGAACAAGGTTGTGGCTTGGCATGTGGCTGACTTTGATAAAGCGATTGATGCGTTAGGGCTTAACACAGATGGCTATAACCGTGATGGCCTTTGTGCTGTGGCTCACTTGGGCGGAAAGGGTGGCATGGCTAAATACGTAAAGTCCAAAGGAAGCTACAACTCCGCAGATGAAATAGGCACGAGCCTGCAGGACTATTACGATAAGTTTGCGGTGCAGTCGTGAAGCACGAGGTCATAACTCTCCCAGAGCATCACGAGCATTACCCACATCTCGGACAATCAGAGTGTGGCTCATATGGTATCATTCGATGCTGCGATGACATCCAGTACATCTATCAGGAGTGGCGGCAGCCCAAGTGGTGACATCTGAGCTATCACGTTGAGTATGATAGTTTGGTGAGGCGCTGGGGTGGATTGGTTGAGCTTCCCGAAGTAGCTCCTTGCAGGCGAAGCAAAGGGCGCTCACTCAATTAGGTGGGGCCACACGTGGTTTGGCTGAGGGTTAACACGGCAAGGTGGCAGTTATCACTTAGAGTCCTTTAACGTGAGCTGCGCCTAATCGTGTTCTTTGCCCCTCTAGTTCTTCTTTGTTGTACTGCCAGTATTGTTGTTCCCATCAAGATCAAAAATACCCCACGATACCCTGCACCATTCGCAATTAAGTTATAAAAGAATGCCATAACTGTGACAATCACACCAAGCCCAAAGGCTAACCATCCAACCGTTAATATCAGAAAGTTTATTCGCATAAGAATAACTCCTCTTGCTTGTGTGGCCCACGCTTCATGCGAAAATAGAGGTTTCACATTTCTATACCTACACAGGCTAAGGTTTTTGGCAAGCCAAGCAGCCATTCTAAGGTGGTCTGTAGAGGGGTTTCACTCATTTAGTCAGTCCTGTGAGCGTTTGACTGTAATGGGGCTGCAGACCACGTTAAAGCTTAACTAGTTGGCGCATTAGATGGGGCTTGCTTGCTTAACAACCGCATCACATTGAGTTGCTCAGTAGCAATATCCATGATGCTTGCATCAGAGGCATTGGCGACTGCCGCCATATCCCAATAACAATTAATGCACACCTCTTGCTCACCTTGATGGAGCTTTAAGCGTGTAATAACGATGGGTTCGTGGGTGTAATCAGGATGCGGGTTTTGAGTGCGGTCACAGAAAGCGCATGATGCATTTGGGTGATTGTAAGTAAAGATTGGCTTATTCATAATCACAACGCTCCCCCTGCAAGGGATCCCACATTAAAGCTTTAGGCAGACGGGGGATAGGACTACCAAACTCCTCGTCGTGGTCTCAGTGCATTGAAACACCAGCTCACTTACGATAACAACTATCTAGCACGATCCTAGAATATGACCAAGTCATAACTCCAGTGATCCAACCCAGAAGTCGCAGCGTACTTATTATGCTGTCAAGTAAACTTAAGGAGTTGAGGTAATGGTCAATAAGGCGATTATAAGAACACTTTTGACTAGTTTCTTCTTCGTGATCTCAATGAGTGGTGGTGCAATGGCTCAAAACCTTATTGAAACGGGACAGTGGTCTTACTTTGCTGACACAGTGATGGGTGGTGTTTCTGATGGAAGTGCTAAATTTCAGAGCAATGGATCAGATAACACAATAAGGCTTACAGGTGAGGTATCTACAGCAAATAACGGAGGCTTTATACAAGTTCGATCATCAATCCGTTGGGAACTTGCAAAGGGCAAAACAGGTATAAAGCTAAAAGTTAAAGGCAATGGTGAGCAGTATTGTCTGCACGTCAGAAATTCCAGTACTCGCCTGCCTTGGCATTATTACCAACTTGGTTTTGAGACGAGTGAAGCTTGGAGGGAAGTGGAGCTTCCATTCGCATCGTTTGTAAAGTCCTCGTCATTTCTGCGAGCTGCAATGAACCAAGATACGATCAAGACAATAGGAATTGTTGCATATGGTAAGGACTACACAGCTGATATTTCAGTTATGAGCTTAAAGTTTTACTAAACCAACAATAAGGAAAGATGGACTGACCCCACTCATTATGAAAAGGCGGGGGTCTGGCCCTTTTTGTTGATGCATCAAGCATCTCATTTATACGCTGTGGCAACTTGTACCTTGATTAGAAACTACTTCAGGATACCCTATCTCCAGAGACACAAGGAGAAAGCTATGAAAACACTTACAGCATCACTGTTTGCTCTGGTTCTTTCAGCTCCGTTTGCTTTGGCTGAAAGTTGCGATAGTCATAGCAAAGAAGCGTCAATGTCTTGCGCAACAGGACAAGCATGGAACGCAGAAGCACAACAGTGCGTAGATACAAACGCATAAACTTATTTATGCGGAACTAATGAGGCCTCTCTTTTTGTTGGGGCCTTTTTGTAGCTAACGTTTATTAGGTTTCATTTATTAAGGGCATTGCTCTGACGTGTTTGGTCATCTGGTTGATCTGTTAAGGTCAAAACACAGTGATGACTAAACTCTCCACCATCCCAGACCACACTCTCAGCATCACCTGTGGTCTCTGTAAGCATCACTCCATGCTAGAGGTAGCCAACTAATACTTGTCGTTGGAGGCGATGCTCCAGCCCCTGATGTACGCCAGAAGTTTCGCTGTCAGTAGTAGCTCTGCTACGCTGTGCAACGAAGTGTAGAGCTAAGGGTAGCAAAACCAATCAGATCGAATTGTGGCAATGCAGCATTACTGCCGCACCCATCAATGCAGCATTGCCGCAATGCAGCATTGTGGCCATATCTATGGCATTTGATATTGCGGCAATGCAGCATACTTCAATTACATCTATAAATCTAATCGCATTATCAATTTTTTAATGAAAACTATACTTTGATCCCATGCTGTAAACAGAT
>MDSY01044460.1_pt1 | contig 23361 bp, 29 predicted proteins | sample 811131 | NCBI WGS metagenome assembly MDSY01 (sample SAMN05326643, study PRJNA326480) | marine metagenome | isolation source: seawater | place: Atlantic Ocean: South West | collected 2010 | reverse complement strand
TATAGGGTTCATACTCGTTTTTGGATTGTGCACTTACGTGTATTCGATTATCGAAGAGAAAAAGAAAAACAACTAACTTACTTTCGACATAAGTTGTGTTCATGTACCATATATAAAGATGTCAGTGGTGGTACAGATGAACCCTGGAAAAATCACAGAGGCCGTGTCCAATCCACAGTTCTACATGCAACGGGCCGCTTTTTGGAAACTGTTACAGTACATGTTTACCGATTTCCAAGGCCAAAAGGTGTATACGTTCGTGCCGCCGGATACGTTTCGGCAGGTGTCCATGCAATTGCACAGACTCGTTGAATCGTACATGGTCGTACACACCGGTAACGACAATGTAAACCTACACGAACATGCACCGATTATATATCATACGTATTTCTTGCTGCTTCGTAATATACGCGCTCAAAAAACTGTCACAAGAATGATGGCGGACGAGACGCCCGCACAACTCATGTCGTTGTATAAATTGTATTGTCTCCTTCTAGAATTAAAGGCAGGTCCGATGCCCTTGTTTGCACATCACTTGCCATAGAGTAAAAAGTATACTATAAATAACACGTTTATTTTCCCATAGACATGTCTTGGTCGCCTGGTGCATCTCTCGACTTTGTAAATACTACAGTAAACGAATACGTTCATTCTGAAAACGGACTTCGTGTTTTGCTGTGTCCAGTGCCAGAATCGGCAGTATGTGGCTACATGCGCGTCGTCCACGCCGGATCAAAGGAAGAGGCCGATTTCTCACCCAAGGGTATGGCACATTTTTTGGAACATATGTCATTTCGCATCAACGATGGGAAGATTTGGTCACTCGCCAAGAAGGGCGACGTGATCAATGCTATGACAAACATGGACTCTACGCGCTACTATGTTGTACACTTGCCGGAGCAAACGTCCGAAGTGATTCAGATCGACGCCGATCGTTTCAAGCAAACCCACGTACCTGCCGACAAAATTCCCGTCGAATCGCATGCTGTCATCAACGAACTGGAGCGCGGTGAGCAAGCAGACAACAAGATGTTTCAGGAGACGTCGTCAGTCGCCATTCGAGTGCACCCGTACCGTGATAGTACCATAGGAACGCGAACGGGTGTCACACATTCGTCTGCAGAAGACATGAGGCGTTATCGAGCACGATACTACGTGCCGAACAACGCAACGCTCGTATTTGTAGGCCATTTCAACGCCGAAACCGTGCTAACTCAGGTCCACGAACATTTTGGAACGATGACGGCAGGTGACCAGTGCCATCCAGTGCATGCGCCCGAACCTCCACAAATGGGTAAAAAAACAGTCGAGTTGAAGATTAACGCCCCGTGTCCCATGGTTTGCATGGCCTTTCGCCAGCCAAAAGGGGCGACCAAAGAGGCTATGGCACTGCAATGCATTTCCAAATTGACCTGGCACAACAATGACGGCCGTGCAAAATCATTGATCGTCGACAACACCCTTCACGATGTAGGAACCTACGCACCGCGCCAAATCGATCCGTATTTGTGGTTTATGCACGGTACACAGGAAAGTACGTCTGTCGAAGCGCGAATGAATACGGAAAGAAAGATGCTCGGTGTGTTACAAAGTTTTGCGACGCACAAAGTCACCCGAGACGAGTTGAGAACGGTCAAAACGAATATGAACGACGAATGGGATCGAGGGTTAGAGTCCGTCACAGACATGATGAACGAACTCGGAAGAGGTGCTGCTACGGGCAATTGGAAAGATTTTGCCGATCGCAAAGTAACGCTGGACGAGTTAACACCGGAAGACCTTCAAAGGGTCGCGTTCGACGTCTTTCAAGACACGCAAATGACAGTGACGCACGTTATTCCGACCAAAAAAACGGCCGCCGCAAAGCCCGCCACACAAATGACGTCTGTCCAAACTTCTGTAGCACCCAGTCCCGACCAATTGCCCAAACCAGTCGCGGCCCAAGGATGGCAAATTGCTTCGCTATCCCCTACCACCCACATTCTGCACGTGCCTAAAGCTTCTTACGTCCGAACAACGTTGTCGGCACGGTTCTCTCCCGAAGATCACGGTATCGCGAGTATTATGACGGCATCGATGGGCAAGGGTCACATGCCGTCTGGTAAGTCAACGACGTCGGAACTCATGTCGTTGCACACGGAAAGGTCTTTTTCGCACGATCACGAGTTTATTCACATGTCCATGGACATGCCCGCGACATCGGGGTTAGAAAAGGCATCCAGCATTATGTTCAAACACGAATGGCAAGAACCGACCTTTACGTCAGACGTAGTTGAACTGCAAAAAAGACGCCAGATTGCCGAATTGAAATCACTCAAAAACGATCAAAGTTTTCAGACGAAAAAACATTTTATCCAAGCATTGTTTGAACGTACAAAATATCATATTCCCATCGATGTGCGTGTCGACGCAGTCAGCGGTTTAAACGTCAGTGACATACAGAATTTCCATCGACAGTGGATACAATCATCTCCACACACTTACGTGACCATGGTCACGCCTACTCTCGAAGCAGCGGCAACGCTTGGTAAAGTCTTCCCGTCCCACAAAGAAGAGCCAAACACGACGCTCGAGTGGACAGCAAAAACGCGCACAGCGTCCGAGAAAAACGTACTGATGCAGGGTTACGGATCGTCCAAAATCATGATGGGACAAACCATCACAGCAACACCACTCACCAAAGATTTTGTGGCTTTGCAATGTGCAGCGTCGGTACTTGGTGACGGCATGACTGGACGTCTCATGCATACGGTACGCGAACTCAAAGGGCTTGGTACATACGGCATTTATTCCATGATTCAAACCGTTACGCCAAAGTCGCCTGCGATTTTCTGCGTAGAAGGGACGTTTAGCCCAGACTCGGTCGTCGAGGGATTAAACTGTACGAAAACTTTAGTCAACGAATGGGTACAGCACGGCATTACGCCCATAGAGCTCGCGGATGTCAAGACACGCATTCGCGGTTCAAAGACGATTGCTATTGACACGGTCGACAACTTGCACAGTCTCGTCTTAAAAAATATTCTGGAAAAGAAAAACACGAACGAATCCCTCGACACGTTCAATAGAATACTTGCAGATTTGACTTTAGACGATGTCAACGCAGCTGTTCAAACACACATCGACCCAAATGCGTTTGCCATAGTAAAGGTTGGACCGTCGTAACATCACTATTTAAACAGAGCTATAATAATAATGTTTCCATCTTCTTCAAATGTATTATGGTTCCTTTCCGGAGCCTTTATCACGTTCTTCTACGTATCGTCCTGTGTGGAGACCGACAACACGATAGAGAGCACATTGCCACCGTCGCGACACGCGTCTACTCAGACGGAGACTCTTCTGACAAACTACGTGGTCGTCGAATACGTATAAAAGGCCAGAGTACGTGTGCACATGGACGACATCGTATCTAAATTGCAGGAGTTACACATTACAGAAAAAGTACTACCACCTAAAACGGTCGACAAAAGTCAACTTTGGACAGTACTGTGTTCTTTGTACACAGAGAACAAGCGTTTAAAGCACTATATACAATTCATTTTAGAAAAGAGACACGACAATGATACATTCATACCCGAATGGGTTTTCTAGAAAGCGTATATAAGTAAGTCATTTTATTCTATTCATATATGTCCGTATACGATCTTGCTACAGATGTTGGTCTTGCCCAAGGGTCCGACGAGTACGAAGCGTTTGTCGCCTGTGTGCAGAACATACTAGAGCATGGAACCGGCTACTCGCCGGCGGCGATGCAAGACATTGTTGAAAAGTGCAACACATCCGAACTGGACGTTGCGCAGAGGGTCGTACGCGAATGTCGCCGAGAAAAAACGTCCGCTTTTCGCAAAACGCGCCTGCGCTGGTGGGAAACATATGTGACGCGCCGCGAAAGGATCTCTCGTGACATATATGTAGACAGAACACCGTCGAGGCCGAACAGAACAGCGCGCGCGCCGAAACGCCAGCAGAAGCGATCCATGACACCCATGTATGAACGCAAACGCCAGCAGAAGCGACCCATGTCACCCGTGTATGAACGCAAACGCCAGCAGAAGCGACCCATGTCACCCATGTTTGAGCGCAAACGCCAACAGAAGCGACCCATGTCACCTATGTTTGAGCGCAAACGCAACTCGGTGCCACAATGCAACTCGGTGCCACAATGGGACAAACGCACAGCCCCCAGTACCTTTGAAAGACGCCCTCCTTCGCCCAAGTATCGACGGTCCAACAAACGTAGAAAATATTAAGTACAGTGATAAAGTACAGAGTCCATAAATGAATCCGCATTTTCATAATGTTGGTCTACAGTCAGTTTCAAAAATTCTGGTTCCCATCGATACGCGTGATCTACTGCACCCAGACCGATATGCGCACACTCGTGAATAAGTACCAAGGCTTTCTCGCGCACGTCCAAACGTCGGTACTCTGACGTGAGGAAAATAGATTTGTCGTCGTTGTTCAATACGAAAGCAATGGTCGGTGCGTGTCTGAATTTTCCCGGTATGCGCAAGTACGGCATTCGCCCGTTCGATATGTTGTATGTATTCACCATTGTTAGACAATCATCGATTTTAGACCACTCGCGTTTTTGCTCCGGAATACGATGCGCCGCACAGTCCAATAATTCGTGCGCCGTGCGCTGTGAAAAAGAATTGTTCAGCGTATCGTGGGGAGACATGTACAAGATGCGAGTACGGATCAAAAGAGATACCGACATGACCACATTTATCGACCATAAAGATACGCTACACACAAAAAGAGGATGACCCACGTCTCTTTCTCCGAATAAACACGCAAAACACAACATATTCAATATCGCTACCAAGAAAAGAAACATTATAATTTGACAGAATGTGTAAATACTACTTGAGTTCGTCGAATTGGATTTTGGCCGGTATTTAAGTCGGTACTTTCGAAAGCGTAATGTTTCGCCAATGGGAATTTGCGCCAACGGAAGGTAACAAAGTTATGAAAGGTCTTGTGATAGGCGCAATGGTGTCCGGTGCTATGGGCGACGTCCGAGCAGACGTGCGTGCCGTGAAGAACGCACCGTGCGATCGCGTAAAACGTGTATTTCGGGAAAAAGCCCGTCTACATCATCCTGACAAGGGGGGGAGTGCCGCCGACTTTAGGAGACTCGTGTTGGAGAAAAACGCTTCTGTGAAAAATTGCGCGCGTCGTGCGGAACCTGTACAGACTGTCCGGCCAACACCGAATGTTCCACCAAAACCTCCACCGAGGCGGCGGCAAAAGAACAATCGTGGTAAAAAAAACAAAAGAAAGAAACACAAGAAAAAGGGGCGAACCCCTCGGTCAAAAGAAAAAAGTCCGCCCAAACAGAAAACAGCCCATAACGAAGAACAGTCTGAAAAACATTCATATATAACCCCCGTGCCCATTGTGGCCCTTGCTTTGGGCGGTGCAGCAATAGCACGGCGTATAGGTTCAACGTCGAAACGTAAACGCGGCATACGGAGCAAATCTAGAGGACGAGTCAAATAAGCGTGTAACCCTGATTTCATGTGTTTAACAATCGTCTCCCAACAAAGCCATCGCGTAATGTTCGTCTTTCTCACAAATGTCTTGGCCGTTAAATGTACATATATAATGCAAAGCTTCATGTAGTAAAGTACCCATCAAAACAGTGTCATTTGTTTTATTTTTTGGTATCCATATTCTGTAGTCGTCGGATTCGCCGTGCATACTGTCCGATTCTGACGTGACTCTTGCATTTCTTACCTTTTCAATAGCATCTTCTATGTGTAGAACAATCTTCGGTGGTTTGGAATATCGAGCCGCCAATTTCTTAAATGCGTTTAAAATGTGTTGCTGTTTGTTTTCCAAAATATGAATGACGCCGGGCTTTAATTTGTTGATGCGTCGCTGTGACACATAAGACCCGGAAGTTTCGGGATATTCGGGGAATATGCTCATTTATGAACAAGTCACACGACTTTAAATACTGAAACCCTAACATGGGTTGAGCAGAACGTTTGGACCGGACATAGCGACGAAACCCCACAAGACGAAACTCCCACGACAAATGTTCTGTCCATCCAAGTTTGCACCCATGCCATCGACCCGGCTGAATGGAGTCCATTCAAGCAAAAAACGGACTCGTGAAAAGACCGCGTTTCCGAATGTAGACACGCACATCATCTCCAAAGCACCGAAAGTCACGTATCCCGTTTATAAGAAGCGTAAGATGGAACTTTCGGACGCAACTGTACCAAACCCAAAAAACCCTTGGGGCGGATACGAAGCGTGTAGCGGATACGAAGCACTGTCAGACTTGTCAGAACTGTTTATGCCCATTCATCCTCATTCGCCAATGCCGTACGAAACTCCGTATGAGCTGACCCTGGAGGACGGACAGTGGTTGGATTGGGCCACCCCCGGCTGGTTGGATTGAACAATGTCGAAATTGTAAATATAAAATATGTTCTTTTTACCTGTAAAATCATATATCGTATTTCAAATGGTGATTGGATTGTGTCTGCGCGACGATTTCAATATACATTATTTTACTAACACGAACCGCATGTCTGCCAACAGGATCGGCATCTGTGTACGCAATCTGAACATAATAATTCGTCGCAACAACGGCACCCGAAAACATGCTCTCCACAGACAGTTCGAGAACAGTTTTGACAATGGAACATCGAAGTTATTTTTCTATTACGCTTGCATATGCCACATTGATGGATCCTGGTTTGTGTGTGTACATATTCTAGCCAGTCTGTTTTTGTAAACGCGCGCGTGGTCCGCAGGTTTTCCTTGGAGGCGTGTCGCCAATTCCCCAACGAAGTCACGTCCAAATACGAAATGGGTACTGTCATGAGTGGCAGGTCTTTGGAAAGCCATGTATCCATTCGCATTTGAGCTGAAGCGAGACGTATCGCACATAACATATTCCTTATGCGAATTATACAACTATGCGGGCCGCCATTTTTTGAATACCTTTGACGCGTATGGACAAAAGCGCGTGCAGTACATTGGCCGGGTCATTCGAGTATGAATATGTAATGGTTGGTGCGGCTTCTTTGAGTATTTCGTGTGTGATGAGCGTGTATGTTTTGAGCAAGTGTTTTGGTGGTACTTGTATGAAGATGTCCCAAAGTTCAAAAATGTCTGTCCATGGTACGGTTTGAGCAAACCACAGCATAAACCATTTGCATGTGACGAGTGTTGAAAAGTGTTCTTTGTGTGTTTCAATGATGGAATGTAAATAGGGTCGTGAACGCCGAATGCGTTTGAACAAGTCGTCGGTCCAATGCCGCCGTGCCCATTGGAACCACGTCGTATTGAAATCTGGCATCAAAGGTCGTATGAGACCAACAATGCGTGCAAAGCACCACCACGTGTCAGCAAACGCATGTTCCGTCCCTTGAAACACGTGGTACAGAATCGTCATATGGTAATTGAATCCTTGCAAGTACGAATCGCCTTTTTGCACGGCGGCGTACGCGATCAGTAGGGATTCAATATCCGCCAGGTGTTCTGAAACCCATTCGACTTTTGGATATGTCCTTGGCATGTCTCGCTGAATGGTTCTCAAAATGTCGTCGGAAATATCCCGCCGATCACGCACATAAGTGTCAAAGACTTCGCGTTTACGCGCGATGGATTTGGGACCACCCATAAGGCGACATCTCCATTGCTTGCGGCGTTCGTCCATTTTGACTACGGGGCGGAATGTTTATACTGAATTTTCTCTCAAACGAATCCATTTTTTTTCAATGACAAGTACTTGAGAAACGTTTCTTTGAATAAAATGTTTAGCAAACTCGCACTTCTCACTCTTGCCGCTTCCGCTTCTGCCATCGAGCTTACTCAAGACACGTGGGACGAGCAGACAGCTGGCAAAAACGTCTTTGTCAAATTTTTTGCACCGTGGTGCGGACATTGCAAGGCCATGAAGCCCGCATGGGATTCGTTGATGACAGAGTTTGACGGCTCGGACACCGTTCTTATCGCGGATGTGGACTGCATTGGCGATGGTAAGGCGCTCTGTGAGAAGGTTGGTGTGAAGGGATTTCCGTCCATCCGGTATGGTGACCCGTCGGCTCTCGAAGACTACAAGGGCGCGCGCGACCTCGACGCTCTCAAGGATTTTGCAGGCGACTTGAAGCCGTTGTGCAACGTGGCAACCCACGAGAACTGCGGTGAAGACGAGAAAGAGGCTATCACCGGACTCAAGGAGTTTACACTGGAGGATCTAGAGTACAAGGTGAAGACACACGACGGCGAACTAGAGAGTATTGAGAAGACGTTTGCCACGTCTGTGCAGGAGCTGCAAGCCAAATACGAACAGCTCAACAAAGACAAGGAGATCTCCATGGGCGTTCTCAAAAAGTCTTCGAATATCGGGCTTGTCAAGGGTGTCATTGCGCACAAGAAGTCGGCTAAGTCTGAACTTTAGATAACATTGATTTAATTCATAAATATTTTCATTATACTGGCATATATTTTATTTCTTGCTTGTCCGAAAACAGACAACAACAGCATACGTAGTAACAAATCACGCGCAATCTGTGATAACACTTGCGACACGGCTCGCACGTCAAACAGCTCAGTGCGTACTCAATGGCCCATATCGCCAACGCCAACACCAATATACCGCCCCCAACCATGACATAAATGGCCCAGTCCGGCAAATGATTCGTATCAACGATCATTTCTATTGTGACCACATTCGTTATATACGCACTTATGCTAAACGAAACGCCCATTGTTCAAAAAACTCGGGTGTCAACCACGCGAGCGCAATGTCGACTTTGTGGTCGCCGGCCACCATATTTGTAAATCCTTCTTCAGTCACTTCGACCGCTGACCTGACCATCACGACCGAGTCGGTGTGCAACGCAATGCAAAGAGCAACCGCATCAAACATGACAGACGAAATGTGGCCAGGCACTGCGGGCCGCTCACCCACAGGCATAGTGCCAGACAAAATGCGGCTGGTTGGACCATCTCTGTGAAGTATAGATTTGTACCATGTGTTATACAGTTCTTGGAAATCTGAGTTCAGGGTTTGCAAACGCTCGGACCACTCTTTGAAGCGTGCGTCGCCAGCCACGTCTAGTGGGACAATGAGCGCATTTGCGTTTTCAACGACGTAGCGCCAATTGACCTTGTTTTTACGCACATTGTACTCTGCAATTTGTGGTGGCTTTGCGTCGAAGGATGTGTAAAAACTTCCGCCCATTAAACACAAACGAATGGCCGACATGTCGTCTATGGTGTCTATAAGAAGTCTAACATTGTCCAAAGGTCCAATGCACAAAACGAGGACCTGTTGCGAGGCCGCACGGATGCTGGCGACGACCGAGGACACGTTGGACTCGAATGTCTCGAACCGTCCGTCAACAGCGCACGACATATAATTGCGCTTCGAGTCGCCGAGTACCGCCCCCTTGTAGATTGGAATAGGAGCATCACCGAGTATGGAACGCTGCAATCGCAACACCAAGCCCGCCCGCTCGTCGTGAGATCCTTTGCCAGACGTTGTCACGCACAATATGTTAATTATTCCGTCACGGTGCAGTTTAAACGCAAGCATCAAACAAAAGGCGTCGTCAATGTCGTCGCCCACATCAGTATCAATGACGACGGGCACTGGTTCGGCATCTTTGGACTCGCCCCCGACCGGCGTCGTGGAGACCGGCGTCGTGGAAACCGGCGTCGTGGAAGTGGTCACGCCGCGTAAAGTATGGGTTAAAAACATTTGTTCAAATAAAGCGAAGTCTTTAAATACGTCTGGTTTTTTAATTTAAAGACAATGTTGGGTTGACGACGGTCGCCTTCTTCGTGATATGGTGCGTATCCAACACGCTTGTGGACGATACCTACTGTGCCTTCGTGACGTTGAACGTGTAAAAGGTAGACGCGAATTCAAGGAGTGGTTCTAGCGTATCCTATGGCCAAAAAAGAAAAGCGGGCGCAAACACGAACGATGATTCGATGCCCGGGTGTTGTACGAAATCAAAGCAAGCGCAAACCCCAAATGCGAATTCAATGTGTGGACGCGGTGCAACATTTTCTTCTTGAATCAGGCGTTACACTGTTTTATAAAAAGACGCTATATAAATGCCACTCTTTAGAATGAAACACATATGGGCTGTCTCGATAATGACCGTGGACTTACTTTGCGTGTTGTCTACCTTAACGTCTTATATGGTACCATGACTCTGCTCGGCGCGCTCATTCTTGCCGCCTTGAACGCCCCGGTGGGTGCCGATGACGAGCCCCGCTACCTAAAATGTCAGTTGGGAGGCTCTACTGCCACTGTCCCAGCTCGTACAGAGCCGGAGTGTGTCGCCCTTATTGTCGACTCGGACGAGGACATTCAGAACAAGAACGTGTTCAACATTTCCGTGGCGGTTGTGACGGCGAGCGGCCTACTTTTCGTGTGGTCCCTGCTCAACCATGGACTTCACGAGACCACGGGCAAGGCGTCCGGATGTGGTGTCGGACTCCACTTTCGGCTCGAGGCTCTGTTCTCTCTCGTCCAGGTCGGTCTCTTCGCTGGTCTTATTGGCTGGTTCAACATGACCGAGTTTGCGGACGACGATGCCTACGTGGCGAATCTCGAGAACAACGTGATCTTCTCGGACTACAATCCCAGAACCGTGGCTATCGTCGGACTTGTGGCAGGTATTGCCGACACGATTGGCTTTAATCTCTTGAACCGATTCGTGTTCGGCGACAGATGCAGTCTTCCTTCGCCAAAATAAAATACTAAGTAAATTCTAACATAAATCAATTCTTTAACCTTAATCAGTTCATATGTTTTGTTTAATATATGTCCTCATGTCCTGGTACACAAGATGTCGACTGTCGAGTTCTTGCAAGCTGGTGTACGCAACTCTTTACAGGGTGACACGTTCACCGGACCCAATACTGAAAAAAAGGTGTTGCCCGAATGCGCGACACCAAAAGTCGAACAAGGCGAAGAGGACGATATGACCGTCGACGAAAAAACAGCTTCAGTACTTTCGGATCCGAAATTCGGCATGTTCAGTCTCTTCCATTACCATTGGTCAAGGGGGCACACCAGAAATAATGCTATGAAAAAAAGCAATCGCGCATATTGTTCTCATATATTTAGCTTTTTGTTTGCCTTGCCGTTGTTAGTCTTTCTCACACAATGGCTCATGTATTTTTCTATTCTATCACATCAAGTACGCATTTACGACGGGGGTCTCTGTCCCAACCGCGCACCTTTACAAGAAAAAGTTATGATGTCATCGGTGGCCCTTTTTTACTTTATAAAATCGTTCTTCATTTGGGACAACATGGTCGATCGCTCGCGCCAGAAAAAAATGATTCCCACGACGTCGTACCATGTCATTGGAGACACTTTAATGGAATACGGCTTTAACCTGCTCGTGTACCTCACCAACTTGTGGGTTATTTTCACGGAACCCGATTTCATTAACATGTTTTGCAACACACTTGTCATGGAATGGCTCATGGACATGGACAACGAGTTTGAGCGCACGTACTTCTCTTTTCTTCCGGGCGTCGCTGAGGACATTTACGACAACGTATTTGTCACGTACAGAGAGAACGTCATCATGGTGCAACAGAAAACGCACGAGTCGTCCACATTCAGATGCTGTCGAAGATGCACGTGGTTCCCTTTCAAAACCCTCATGTTCATGTTCATGATCATGCCGGCCATCTGTTTTGTCTTTATTTTCTACGGCGGTATATGTAAATAATGCCTGTATAAATAGACGTATCGTTGATTGGAAATATGACCATGACTCAAACAAAGACTGTTATTGCCGTCGTTGCTATAACCTGCACAATCGCAGTCTCCACGTATTTGTACACGCGACGTCCTAAACCAACGCCAGACCCCAAAGTAGAACAAGCCGAAACGAAAAACTAAATGAGCATAGATAAAAGGCACAATTATTGAACATACATTATATTTCATTTACCATCGTAGATGGCATTAAAAACGATGGACGAATTCTACGATGCAAGTGACGAAGACGATAGTAGCGCTGACGAGCAGTTTCTTTGCTCTCTCATAGTACCGTGTACTAAATGCCGGTACTACAGCGCACATGACAGGCGGAAAATGTTCGGTCTGAAGCATTGTGAGTCGAAACATTATTACGGTCCTTTGTGGACCAAAACGGAAGTCGTACACGGTACAGCCAGGATGATTCAATTGTGGTGGAAACACGAAATACATGGATCATGACATGCTGTCGAGAAGAACCTTCGCTTTGGGATGCCCGTGCAATGCCGCCTTTTTAAGCCAGACCAACGCTTCCACGATGTCCACAGAGAGCCCGCCCTCACCCCTGGCATACATTAGACCGAGACTGAACTGAGCGTGTGGGGACCCCTTCTCTGCCGCCTTTCTGAACCATAGCTGTGCCATCCTTTGTTCTTGTGCAACCCCACGACCTAGATAAAAATTCTCGCCAACCTGGTACATAGCCCATGCCTTGCCGCGCGCAGCCCATCTGAGACTACACGCATGAATCTCTTCGAGGGTTTTAGCCATGGTCTCTCTGCACATTGGACACTTATTATGCGATATGCTGCCCTGCAGTTCGTTATAACAGTGTTCGTGAATGCGCTTACCACAGCACGTAAGCCGCACGAAGCCCGTCCACGTGTCTAAAGGGTCCAAGCAGATGCAACAAACACCCCCAGTGTCTATAACATGCTGGTGAAAACTGGATGTCCCTTTCGCGCTCATGCAGACTGACAGAGTCTTCTTAAATATAACAAAATCTTCCTTCTACAAACACTGCGATTATTTTAAACATATGTGCTTTTACATTTAACACACGGCAATTCCATTCGTCGCATACCGAGCCGCGAAACATGTCGAGTACCCCTCAAAGAACTTTGTATAAGCACCCGCAAGTTCTTACCGAGACGCCGTTCTGTGGACCCGTGTGTGTGGACACGGGATTGGTTTCAACGCTCGAGATGATTTGGGCAGAGGGATACGAGACAGACAACTCTTGCGAGAACAACGGCGGTCAAATTTGGATTTCATTCGACCAACAGTCATTCGAGCGACTGGTTCAACGGGCGCACGATTCGTACAAGGGTGCGCTGACCTACTCTGAAAATCTTGGCGAGTTCTTGGAAACGTCGTGTAGAACGACACCAACGTGGAGTGACGACGGACATGTAAACGCTGAGGACGATTGGGTTTCGGGAGATACGATTTATTTTTATATGTCAGTGCGGTTTGACCGCATCTTGTTGGACACGTTCACAAGGCTGTTTAAGCTGTCACATGCACAGCCTGATAACATAGACCAAAATTATATATAAAAACAACAACTTTAATTTTGATAACAATGCTGCACCAATGGTTACCGCTCCGAAATTTATTTCGCGAATCTTTGTATTTAAACCGTTTCACCAATACAAATGACAATTCCAAATGGCATTTGCGTCGATTTGGAAACAACAATTTCCTCAAAAATACCCGACCATATTCGCCCGGCTGGCAAGAAACGATTCGAGACCAGAATTCTCGAGATTGGCGCCGTCGATTGGCAGAACCCGACCCGAACATACCAAGCCTTAGTGAATCCGATCCCTTCGCACGTACCTCTCCAAACAACAAAACAGTTTTTCCAGCATTTTCAGGACACGTATCAACACCCAACGCGAACGATCAATTTTTGGTCCAAAGTTTTGGTCAAGCGCCATTCTTTAACACGCCATATGTTTTCCGTTGAAGAGTCGCCCGAAGTATGGCTTGCGAGGCAGGTGGGTCCCCGTGCCAGGGATTTTATCCGATGGCACAATGCGCCTGCCACGGGTCCGATGTTTTTGTCGGAAAAAAAAGCACTTACGGGCCTTATTCGTTTCACTCTCGAATACGAGCATCCTTTGTGGTTGGCGCACAATGGTGCAAGTTTTGACTTTAAAGTTTTGCAGGGGTGTGCAGAACGGCATTCTGTGCACATGCCCGAACACATTCAGAATGTAGATACACTCAAACTTTTCCGCAAATATTTACCGGGTCATAAATCATATTCGCAACCTGTGTTGTTCGAAAAACTTTTTAAGCGCAAATATAACGCTCATGTTGCCATCGACGACGCAAAGGCACTGGCCACTCTTTGTCAACATACTGCCAGAACGACTGTATTGGCGAACGCTGAGGGAACCGTGCAAAAACCCAAACCCCATTTGAAAAAGACGTCCAAACCCCATTTGAACTCCTCGTCCAAACCCCATTTGAAAAAGACGTCCAAACCCCATTTGAAAAAGACGTCCATGGACTTGACGTTTCCGAAAAACAGACCCGTCATCCAACACAGCAAAGATACCAAAAGAATGACCAAACACCATCATTCGAAATCGGTGTTGCGTTTGAAAGGCATAGGGCCCAAAACAGCCGGTGCTCTAACAGCCATAGGCATTGAAACGATTCATCAATTGACACAACAATATAAACGAGGAGGATCAAAGTGGCTCAAAAGTATTTTGCCGTACGGGGCGCGCTGGAAAGTGATTGCACAATCTATCGCAAATGCATGAAAATCCCATTTTCTAGAGAAAAACATTATAATTATAGACTGTAGAATAACGAAATATGTTGGAGTTTGTATTTGGTTGGCTCTTGGGTGTGTGGATGGGTCAACAATTGCCGCTACCATCTGTGCAAAGTCAAGTGGAAGGTTGGTGGAATCGATCCAGAATTCCGGCCGAGAACGAGTCCGAAAGCACTTTGGACGAATCCGCAGTCCCCGTTTTCACCGGCGAAATACCCGTGTCAGCGTAAAACACTATTTAAACCCCTGTAAACGGAAATACAAATGTTATTCTATATTCTTTTTTTCATATGCGGTGTAGTAGCGGGGCAAGAATTAAAGAGCATTCCTCAATTGAAGCCCCAGATCATTAAGACGTATCACAAGTTATTTAAAGAAGATGCCCCCTCCGAAGACTAGCTTATTTCAAAGGGCAAATGGCATAAGGCATATGCCAAAAGTCATTATATCCTGTGTGCGAGTCTACATTAAATGACTTCCGAATGCGCGTGTTGTCTCCGCCACGAGACAAATACGGTACAGGTGCATGCAATACTACGAGAGCATGCCATTGTATACAACCCACCTTACGACGTACAGACTTTAATTGCACCTTTTGTGGGACGACAGGGAAGACGCGTGCGAGTCATCATGCACCATTCGAGTCGTAACGTGTCTATTGTTGATGAAGACATACGCCATCACGTGCTGGGTACAGTCATTCGCACGTTCCAAAATCACCGGTTACAGTTCCCTCGACATACGACGCCCTCAATAATGAGACGTGATGATACGCGTGCCACGCGCGAGCCGAACGTCGATTCTGGCAAAACGTGCTCTATATGCATGGAGAGCATCCTGCGGCACGACGTCATGTGTTTGCCATGTGCCCATATATTTCACCGTGCGTGCGTGGGTCGGTGGCTACAACGGTCGAATACGTGCCCCGAATGTCGTATGGAATTAACATAAGAACTCTTGCATTGTTTGGCGCCATATACAAGACCTTTTGCACGAATCCCCCGCAGAAACAATGTCCAACATGTCTAGACAGCCGTTTTTGTCGCTGTCACAGTCTTCGAAGAGGCGGTGATACTTGGGACCTTCGACAGCCATTAGGAAATGACGCCGCAAGGATTTCGCTTTTCGACGTATGGTCGAATGGAGTTGATATTTATTCATGCAATTCGTCCCCAGCATACACGTCCAGACCTGGTCGTGCGACACATCGCAAAATGCCACTGACGTCCACATAAAAATCGTGTACAATACAAGTTTAAACCAAATCATTCTATGTACATTTTGTTTCTTTAAATACTGTATACGCTTTACACCTTCTGTCGTATGAAATACCGATGTGTGCAAACGACCATTGCCGATACGACTGTACATACAACGACTACGACCTGAGGGAAAATGTGCGTCGTAGACTGAAAGATCCATAACGCTGCGTTCAAGACAACAAAGAAGGCGATGCACTGATACGTACGAGCATGGGACCGATGCCCGAGAACACGGGCCTGTGGGACCATATACGGCGCCAAACATATCGTGCAGTGTGTAAGCTGGCTCGCAAAGATGTACTCGTGCAAGCAGTTTTCGTGTACAAACATGCGGCATTCGCACGTCGTCTGTGTCGTGCACGCTTCGAAACAAATGAAGCATTCAGGTCCGATAACGAGGTTGTTCTCCAAGTCTATACCCATCGCAAATCCACCACAAGTTAAATATGGAATATATACAGTGTTTAGTGTAAACGATGCATGAATTGCGAGGAAGAGTTTCGTGTTTGGGAGACACAGGTCGTAAAACTTCAACACAGTTTGGGAACACTGGTGAATACTGATCCCAACAACCTGATCCAACATTTTTTTTTGCAAGCCATTCAACAAGAATTTTCAGCAGAATTGGAATCGAATAAAAACACCATCAAGGCAATTTTGTGCACCGCTGTTCAGGAAGCGTCTACATTGTCTGGCGATGTACGTGAAAGAGCAACTGCAGTCATTCGACGCTTTCATACCACGTCGTTATTACAGCGTGTACGCCTCGCAGATATTCGTAACAAAGCCGTCTTCGACATTTACCGCCAGTGCGGGGTGACGACCGATACGTATTTCGAAAGATATTCGAGTCCACCTGGCACGGAAGAACAAAATGCGTGTTACAGTCATATTGCGCACGGATCTGCACAAGCGTCTGCACAAGAAACAACAACACTGTCGAATGTTTTAACGTGGATACAGGTCGCAAAACGTGTTTTCGTGATCTACGACAGTATACACGGTTCAACAGCGTTGACAAAATATAACTTGAACTGGATTGGCGCTATGTGGAAATGCCATGTAGAAGACAAATCGCTCGGAGATTTAGTTTGGGAACTTTTTTTAGATTTGTGGTATATAGAGAACTGAAAGCTTAATGTTCTAGAGTTTTTTTTAATCCATCCATTAAATGTGTAGACATGTCTCTCCAAGACGTAGACTCCTTCAACACTTGATTGATATGCAACTCTGGAATGGCTGCCGCCAAGTCTTGTACCGAACGAATGAGTGCGTGCAAATCTTGAACCAACGTCACGTCACCTTTGGATGACTTGAGCATGTTTGTCGTCTGGTGAATCGTTTGAATGGTATCGGATGCGTCAGAAAGAATCGATCCAAGACGTTCCGGATGATATGTCGACTGCAAAGTTGACACCGTATTCGCCGTATAGGCGCCCGCCACAAAAAATCCAATCGTTAATGACAACAAACACAACGCTGTGACCACTGACGCCACTGTCCGAACCACATCAAATCTCGTTGTCACTGGCTGTTTACCGGAAGCGAACATTACTGGTGTATGACCGCACTATATAGTATATAATATCTGTTTCGTAATGTAAATGATTGCACCCGCCCTCTTACTGTCGGCACTTGGACACGCATGTTGGGACAACATTCTCGTATGGTTGGTTCGAAACGACCCAGACGCGTCGCTCTTGCATATGTTATGGTTGCGCTTGACGGTGGTCGCCTTTTTTTTGAGTCTTGCCACACGGAGACAGACACTGACCGCACAACATTCCTGGCTTTGGTGGTTCAAGTTTAGCACCGTCGGATGGATACTCCCGAATATACTGTACACAGTGTCTGTTTTGTGGACTGGATACCGCATCCCAGTGTCTTTCCAACCATTCGTTCCTCTGATCGTCGGATGGCGCATCGGAGCACCCATGAACCAAACACGATGTGGCGCGTTGATCTTATCGATGCTCGGTACCCTTGTGATATGGTCCGCCGTGTCTTGGAAGAATGAATTGTGGATGGTGTGGCTCGCAATGATCGCCAGCATCTTGCACGTACTGTGCCTGACAGAATGGTTTGTAATGCTCCAATCAATACGCAAAGAACCACTGGTACATGTCTCGCGCGGCGCTCTTCTCGCGGTCATCGTCATGTTTGTCGTCATGATCGTATGGACACCACAACACATTGCCGCGGCCTACATATACAAGGTTGAAGCGTGGATGTGGATCGTCATAGCCGGTGGTACGTGTGCCGCGTGCAAATACTGGGTCATTGCCACCTTCTCGAGCACCATGAGCGCGGATGCGGTCGCTGTTTTCGAATGCGTACATCCCGTCGCCACTCTTATCACAGACATTGTCCGACTACACGATGTATTCGAATGGCAAGACGTCATTGCCGTCACGCTCTACGTTTGTGGATGGATTTTGTACCCCAAGGTGAATATATAAGCCGGGCGAGACAGTGCACATGTGGGATAAACACAGTGTTTGGAGCCAGTGTGCTCTCGTGTTTCCGGCGACGCTGGCACTCGCGTGCCTTTTCTCGTGCCAACACTTTACTTTACACGAAGATGTGTACTGGTCCTGTGTCTTTGGCGTCTCCACTGTTTTGCAATTTTTAGCGGCAGAACATGGTCCCTTTGGGTACGACACACACATGTGGCAAACACTCAGTGCGCACAAATTGTTTATCGTCCGATGCATTATCCTCACGAGCTGCGTCACACAATGGTCTGTCTGGTGGCGCGCTGCCATTCTCATTCCACTCTGCGGTGCCAGTCTAATCGCGCAACAGTATCACCATATATTACTCGGCGCGGTCGTAGTGCACAATGTACTCCTAGGGACATCTTGGGTTCATATACTGTCATACTGGTGCGTCGAACGATGGGCAAATTATTACTTTTCGAAGACCATTGAAACATCTCTGGCAGACAAGACGATAAAATATGCGTACGGCTGCACAGCTGTCTCCATTGTCCTCGAGAACATCGTCCTGTGGTCTTTGCGCTGCCAACAAAGATTTCCACATACATTTCGATGGTCCCCGCTGTGCATTGGTCTTATCGCATGTGCCGTTGCGTTTGCATGGGCCGAATTCAATATTCAAGACACCAAAGTGTCTCGAAACACCATCATTAAAAGGCGCGGACACAACGTTGCTGCGTCGTTGACGGCCGCAAAGGCGTGTCCACAGTGTTGCTCGTGCCTGACGTCGTTGGACATGGAGTCCTCATTTGGCGATTGAAAAGTGCGCCATGCCTACCGACAAATCATCGCGGGGCGTCGAAATCGTGTTCAAATAGGTTTCGACGTCACGTTCGCACCACGCCATATGGCCACACTCTGCAAGCGTCCGACTGTTTGCAACAACGTCCGACTGGACAACAGCGACCACATCCTCGCCTTCGGGTACTTCGTGCACATACACATGCACCATGTCAAACGGTACGCCGGCTTGACGTCGCTCAACCAGATCACCATACGTTGCCATGACCTGTCCGCGCGCACGTCCTCCGACAAGCACGCACGAACCCCAATTTTCATGGGGCGATGCGTGGCGCCGAATAGACTGTGTGCCAAAACGTATCTCAGGGCGATCTCGCCGCTGCCACAATGCCGAAACCCATTCGGCATTTTCTTCTTGGATCGAGACGACACCATCGTCTACATCGTACAATAACATAGGTCGATACTCTCCGTGGGGATCGCGCAAGCGGTAGTCACTCGCGTTCCAACGATTATAACAAACAGGCTTGACAATTCGAGAGTGATTCACGTAACGCTGATACATCGCCCGACTGTCCCAAACGTGTGCCGAAGAACATACGTGCACTCTGTCTCTATAGACTAATAGTGCCTCGCTGTCGCCAATGTTCACCGTCACGACCCAACGACGACCTTTCGACGACACTAGGATCATCTGCGTAAACGTCGCTCCAGAAGTTTCAAACTCGGCCCGTTGCAAATGTTCGACCATGATCGCACGCAAACGATCCGATTGCCTTTCGGGTCTCCAAAGTAGTTCGGATGTGTCGATCGCTTGCTCGAGCTCCGGGACGACTCGCACGGCTGCTGTCGCTGCGGCAAGACCTTCTTTACCGTGTCCGTCGGCCACATAAATACTATTTAACGTATTCCCATACACGTCTTGGCCTGCTGCGTCAGCACGTGTTTTGTCACCGTGTTTCGGATGACCCCGGCCGGACGAGGACACTGAAATGTCATAATGTTGTGGACTTGGCACAGTCACAATCGAATGGTGACAAACCACACCGTTCAGAGTACCGTCCTCGACCACCGGAACGTTCTCAATCCACATACAAGATACTTTACAATTGATGAAACTTTATATAGTTAATTAACGTTTTCTTCTTTTACGCCGATGACCACTGGCCATAAACAACGATTCTCCCCTGTCGAAGTACGATGAAATATCCTTTGCCTTTAAACACTGTTCCATGATTGGACACTGTACTTTGCAACGCTTAAACCCGCGCACCAGTCCCCAAAGCGTCACCTTGATATTCGGTGCGTCGCCGAATTTTTTCGTCACCGCGCCCGTAATCGGTTTGGCGAGTCCGAAATCAATCATGTACGGACGGCCCGACTCGTCGAGCATGACGTTGTGCGCGTTCATATCGTTGTGCAGGACTTTGGCCTCGTCAAGGCGATGCATCAACGCACAAATCTGATACTGCAAGTCCTCCGGAAGCTCTTGCTCACGATACGTTTCGACGGGCAACGACGCCAACATTTGCATGACAATGCACTTTTTGTCGCCGTCAATGCCGTACACTTGGGGCGAAATACCGGCCTTGGCGCACTTTTGCTGCAGGGTCGCTTCCTTTTCAATGCGTGCGACCGACTTTTTGGCCCGAAACGTTTTGACGGCGACGCGCGCGCCCTTGCGAAGCTGCACGGGCATGTCGAGCACGGAACCCTTGAAACGGCGTTTGAGTGTGCCAATGTACGTGATGCCCTCCTTGCCGTCTTTGCCCAATTGCTCGCCGGTCGTCCATTCGAGAGACATTTTTATCGTGCTAAAAGCTTGTTGGTAGAAATAAATAACACATATTCGTTAATGTATGTGTTCTGTGTTTAAAAATTTAATTTTAAATTCTCGAACATTTTTAAGGTCCTGTTCTGTGTTGCATTTGCAGTTGCTCTTTTGTTCGCGTTCTCTAATTTGGCTCGATGACGCGCCAACAGTTTTTCTCGTCGAATACGAACCTGTTCGGCACGAACACGAAGCTGCTCCTGTTGTTTTGCAAGTTCTTCCTCTTCCAGTATAGCTCTTTGATAAGACGCAGACTGCTTTTCGGATTCTATTTCTCTGCGTGCTTTCTCAGCGCTTGCATCAGCCCTTTTTCTTGCGGCCTCTAACTGATTCGAAAGCTTCACTGCTGCTTGGGACATCAAATTGATCCGAGTGACGCGACGGCACCGGTTTGGGCAGCCGTTGGATCGAATCCAAGAAAGTGCTGATGCCTCAAATATATGTCCACACGGCAACAATCGGATAGGACATTGTATAACATCCTGCTGAGTCATCATGGACGTTTCGTGTGCTCTAAATGTTTTCACGGGGAACGTGAATTTCGAAGTGGTCTTCAGATCGAATGTGGTTTCAATATTTTCCACCTTAAGCAACTCCACAACGGCTTGCGTATTGCCACTCCTAAGAGCCACTTCGAGCGCGGCATGGCCATCAACGTCTTTTTCATTGATATCAGCTTCTTTAGACTTTGCCGCTTGAATAGCCTGCTTGAATTCTTTCTTTGTCGTAAAGTTACGGACGGCGTCCACAAATGGCGGCGCGGGCATGGCGGCTTTTAACAACTCGACGATCTCGGTGTGGCCTCCCCAACTCGCGACGTAAAGTGGCGTCTGGCCATCCTTGTTGGCCTGATTCACATCCGCACCATTGGCCAGCAATAGCTTGACGACTTCGGTGTAGCCATACTGACTCGCCTCGTAAAGTGGCGTCTGGTTATTAGAGTCGGCCTGATTCACATCCGCACCATTGGCCAGCAATACCTTGACGACTTCAAAATGGCCGTAAGCACTCGCCCTCCAAAGTGGCGTGTCGCCAATTACATCGGCCTGGTTCACATCCGCACCATTGGCCAGCAATAGCTTGACGATTTCGGTGTGGCCCTTTAAACTCGCCTGCGAAAGTGGCGTCCGGCCTTTAGAGTTGGCCTGGTTCACATCCGCACCATTGGCCAGCAATACCTTGACGACTTCAAAATGGCCGTAAGCACTCGCTTCCAAAAGTGGCGTTTCGCCATTATTCTTGGCCTTGTTCACATCCGCACCATTGGCCAGCAGCATCGAAACCACCTCAGAGTCGCCAGACCAACTCGCACAGTAAAGTGGCGTGCTGCCATCCCCATCGGCCTGGTTCACGTCGACGCCCGGAGCCGCCAAAAGCAACTTGACGACCTCGGTGCGGCCATCGTCGGGGCAATTCTCAATCACGCCGTTAAGTGGCGTCCGACCATTATTATCGGCCTGATTCACATCTATGCCCGGAGCCGCCAAAAGCAACTTGACAACCTCGGCTTGGCCCCACCCACTCGCCGTGTAAAGTGGCGTGGCACCATCATCCATATCGCCCGCGGCCTGATTCACATCCGCGCCGGCGGCCAAATGCTGTCTGACAGTTTCAACGTCCCCTTCGAGACATGCGGTGAAAATATCTTTGTCAGGCGGCGCGGGTATGGCGGCTTTTAACAACTCGACGATCTCGGTGTGGCCAATCGCACTCGCACATGAAAGTGGCGTGGCACCATTATCCGCAGCCTGGTTCACATTCGCACCATTGGCCAGCAATAGCTTGACGACCTCGGTGTGGCCATTGTTACTCGCCCATATGAGTGGCGTGTCGCCATTATTTTCGGCCTGGTTCACATCCGCACCATTGGCCAGCAATACCTTGACGATTTCGGTGTGGCCTTTCCGACTCGCCCTCGAAAGTGGCGTGTCGCCATCCGAGTTGGCCTGATTCGCATCCGCACCATTGGCCAGCAATAACTCGACGATTTCGGTGTGGCCTTCGTAACTCGCCCAGTAAAGTGGCGTCTCGCCATACATGTCGGCCTGGTTCACATCCGCACCATTGGCCAGCAATACCTTGACGACTTCGGTGTGGCCACTTTCAATCGCCCGGTAAAGTGGCGTGTCGCCATCAGAGTTGGCCTGATTCACATCCGCACCATTGGCCAGCAATAGCTTGACGATTTCGGTGTGGCCATTCCAACTCGCCATGTAAAGTGGCGTGGACTTGACAACCTCGGTGTGGCCTTTCCGACTCGTCCAGTAAAGTGGCGTCTCGCCATCCTCGTTGGCATGGTTCACATCCGCACCATTGGCCAGCAATAGCTTGACGATTTCGGTGTGGCCTTTCCGACTCGCCCTCCAAAGTGGCGTCTCGTCATCCTCGACGGCCTGATTCACATCCGCACCATTGGCCAGCAATAGCTTGACGATTTCGGTGTGGCCATTCCAACTCGCCATGTAAAGTGG
>MDSY01147181.1_pt1 | contig 23365 bp, 28 predicted proteins | sample 811131 | NCBI WGS metagenome assembly MDSY01 (sample SAMN05326643, study PRJNA326480) | marine metagenome | isolation source: seawater | place: Atlantic Ocean: South West | collected 2010 | reverse complement strand
GCGAAGAAGTTATACTTTAAACACTCATACCACTTATTGCATATGTAAATCAATTCTATGGTCGTGCTATCTCCCCCTTCTCCAAATAAAACCAATTCGTGATATGTTTCATCTATGTGTTCCGACACACGGATATTTCGCTTCTTTATGTGAGCACACACTGCCATTTCGATGCTCCCTCCACATGCTTGCCGATCACGATGTTTGCGAGCATACTCTTGAGGAGTAAGACCCGATTCTCCACTTACCCACCATTCAAGCGGGGTTCCATGGATCATCGTGTCACTCTTTTTCTCAATAAACTCCATGATCTCCTCATTGAGGTCGGATGGGTTCATCTCAAGCGCATAAGCTAATGCTTTATATAAACACCAGTTGTCGCCCTCTTCGTGTTTATCTATGATGTCAGACATTTTTACTTATGGACATTCTATTTACACATAGATTTCAATTTGTGAGTTAAAGTATTTAAATAGTGGCGTCCATTATAGTATAATAATGAATTATAATGAACCACAAAGTCGTATTGGGTACTGGAAGCGGTATTACGATGATGAACGCAGAAACAAGGTTCCGTTTAAACGACCAGAACCTTTGATACGTAAAAGTAAAACCATAGAGCATCAAAAAATGCATGCCTTGAAAAAAGATGCTGATGCTTATAGGCAATTATATTTAAATGAACAACAAAAACAAGATGATTTGATAGCGGAGCTGCTGCGCGAGAAAGAAAAAAACAGGCGATATTTTTTGCAACTCCAAAGCATTAAAAAATGCTTATTGAAAGCAAATTATGAAAAATAAAAAAGTTGCTATAAGATACTATGCAAAAGGTTATCTGCGCGCGCTATTCTCTAAACCACACTACTCCACTTGCGCCTGGTTCCGCGCTCCAATGCTAGTTGGAAACGCTGGGTCATTAGCGCGTTCACTGCTGCTTCCATAAGGATCCGCTCTTCCCATTCGCGCTTCAAAAGTGCGATGTGATTATCCCAAGCTTGTATGGTGTGCGCTGGTGGTGGAAGCAAGTTTCCAATCACCACTTCCTCTTGAGATTCTTCATTTAGAGTTAGTTCACGTGCTGCCATTTTCGATTTGCGATCGCGGGCACGCGCCTTGAATTTGTTGATTTTTTTCTTGTGCATCTGAGGACGCATTTTTGGATTACGATAGGGATTTTCGCCAAGTTCAACCATATGCTTCATCAAATCGTCAGGACAAAAGGTTTTGAAGAACGCTGCTTGCGTGTGATCGGATTCATGGAGCGACTCGGCCATGCGTACACACATTTCATTGTTCCGCGCAAAACGCCGGCGCAACCATTTTCCCTCATAGAGACCAGATTTGTTGCGCTCAAGGCGTACGGTGCGATGATTTTTGGATGTGTTGAATTCTTCCATACTGCTATTGTTGGTGGTGATACTTAATGGATAGAGGAGGGAAAACTTTTCAATTTATGAAAAAAGGACATTTCTTGTGGTTTTAGTTAAACATATATTAAAATACTTAACCTCCTTTTTTCCAATTCAAAAAATAGACATACTCTTGACAATTGAATTGTATCATGGTGGATGCTTTGGGCGCGCTATCGCGCGCCAGCTGGGGGTGGGGGGATAATCTCTTACCTATATCGTGCAAACATAGACTTTCCCATTTCGAATCTTAACGCTTTAGGTGTTGCTTGACCTTTTTGTTGCGCGGTTTGGACCCTTTGCTGTGCTGCTTGGGCTCTTTGCTGTGCTTGGGCTCTTTGCTGTGCTTGGGCTCTTTGCTGTGCTGCTTGGGCTCTTTGCTGTGCGACGGCTCTTTGCTGTGCTTGGGCTCTTTGCTGTGCTTGGGCTCTTTGCTGTGCTGCTTGGGCTCTTTGCTGTGCTGCTTGGGCTCTTTGCTGTGCTGCTTGGGCTCTTTGCTGTGCTGCGACTTGGACTCTTCTTCGCATTGGTCTTGTGGTTGTCGGTATTTTTGGAGGTAAATCGGCGAATCGTACTTTTTTTGGTGATACTGTTGGTGAAGGAATGACCGGAGTTTTTGTGGTTTCACTCCATTCTTCGATATGGTTTGATAATTCATTATCGGTGTAAAATGCATTATGATAATAACTTGTGCGTATTTGATTTTCTACCTCGTGATTTATAGTGTGATATTGCTTATGCTTCAACAACATATTTGCATATCCTTTTTTTAAACTTACATTTGATTTTTTAGTGATATAAATTCCTATTTTGGGAAAAATCGTATTAGAAATGTAGTGAAAATCTTCATAACGAAACAATAAACATTTCGTTTTATGCTGATATATACTATACTTATCCTGATGATTAAACTGAAAAGTTGTTTTATCTAAACCTAATAAAGAAAAACATCTATCCATCCAGTTCTCCGTATACCCAATGTAATCTCGTTGTTTATATATAGCATCTATCTCTTGTATACTTTCTTCTTTATAGTGTTGACAATATTTATGTATATTCTCCCAGAAATCTGATATATTACGATTCACTGGTAAACGAACAATCACTATCACCAGTACATCTGGATGTTTTTTTAGTACATCCTCCGCAACACTATGACTATGAGTTTGTATTAAAGTATAGGGATATACGCGATTTGGTTTAGTTATATATTTACTATTTACAATAGAATGTCTAATAGCTGTTGATCCAACCTTACCATATTGATATAATAAAATTTTATCGAAATACATTATTACTATATTACAATATATTTATAATAAAATATAAACATATTCTAACATATTAAGTACAATGAATATGACAAACATAGATATACACCATAGTAACTTCAAAGAAACTTCTTGTAATCTATTGTTACTATACTTAAATAAATCAAATCATATTCCTTTTATTAAACTTCAACCATTTACTGTGTATAAAAATAAACAACTTGAACACGGCTGCACGTATTCCTTTCCTTCTACCACCCACGAAAACCATATTCAAACGATATGGTCGGAAATCAAACTACACGTCCCTTATCTTACCAATGCACAACTTTATATTCCGGGAAAATATGAAGGAGATATCATTAGTTACACTAAGAACACCGGTCTTATCGAAGATGAGTTACAAACGGTAAAAGATCAACCTTGGATACTATCCTGAAAATATGCTACTTTGTTTACTGGGCAATAGTATGTAAAAAATGACCATGGCGTCTATCCAAAAAATCCAATTTCCATAAATATAAAGCGGAGTTCCTAAAAAATTAAATATACTAGATAAGGCAATACTTATGGCTATTGCTGCTATTATAGCTATTATTATTTGCTTAATCATATATATTCATTTAATATAATATTTATCATGAGTAGACTCTTTTTTAAATAACTTTGTTTTGTCTATTTCAACCCAATTTAATACAGTTGTTAATTCATTTATACTAGACACTATTACTAACGGTTCGTCTAAACTTCTTCCATTGGACAATATCGGTTTATACGCAAATAACGTAGTATAGTCTTTTGCCCATTCTCCATATGGATCATACACTCTAGATAAACGTTCTTTTTGGGTAGTTGTTAAACTAGCTATATGCGATAAATCTTTTGCTTTCTCCGATGGATTATTTAATACCACGTGTTTGTTTTGAGCAAATAACACACTTCTTACAATACCTACACGATCAGGATTACGTGAACTTATGGTTTCTTTTATAAAATATATGGCACCTTCATAATCGGTAAAGTAATAAAAGGTACCATATCTTCCATTGGAAAAACTTTTATTTTTACCAAATATAGATACAAATAAAGCTCTATTATACGTATAGCCATTATACACTACAATAGGGGATTCTACTTCCTTTGTTTTATGGGTCATTTTCATCAATTCAGGATATTGAATAAACAACTCCGTTACCGATTCATCTACATGATATTGATATATATATTTTAGATGCACTATTTCATATAAAGTAGTTAACCACCAACAATCCCTACTTTCTGTTAATATACCGAGAGGTTCTTTATATTTTAACATAAATGTACTAATATCTATAAATAAATACTGCTTCTCTAGCAAACCTTTAATTTCTATAGATTCACCTTCTATTGAATATTCTAATACTTTTGAAAAAAATAAACGTAACTGATTTTCTAAACTATGTTCTGTAGTATACTCTATAAAGGGTATTATTAAATTATGTTTTAATGGACCATCATTGTATTTATACAGTAAATACTGGATAAAGGGAATCTTTAAACTGGTGTTTGCATAATATATACACAAATACAATCTACCTTCCACTAATTGATCTTGGGTAAACGGCTTACATACTTTGGATATATCATATTTATACATAGTATGTAATTAGATTAATTTTTATGTTTTATAGACTCATATACTTTGGTACCTCGAGATTCCAATATATGATTGGTTAATTCATCTACTAGTGCTGTATCTGTCTTATAAAAAGATTCTAAACACTGTATTAAATGCTTTTTACTTATGGGTGCTTTTACAATCGATTTTTTATATAATAACTTACCTTCATTCATATCTATGGTCTCTATTTCATTTTCCTTCATGATCTCTATTAATTTATTTGACAACTGCTTTTTTTCTTGATTTAATCGTTTTACTTCACTTCGTAAGCTTTTTAATTCACCATCGGTATTGACCCAGTTTCGAATATAACCTATTAGTTCATCTTTTGTTGTAGTAGACATTTATATACATTAACTCTATTTTTTAAATAGATTTAATTTTGTTATACCATATTTTTTATATTGATTATGATGAATACCACATAGTTTAAGCGTTTTATCCTTTTCTTCTATCATAAAAATACCTTTATTATGACATTGATGCTCATATTTCAGTTTTTTACTTTGAACCAGACAATGACATTTGTTATACAGTTTATCATGACCTACACAACAAAATGAACGTGCACACGGCGCTGAACACACTAAACACTGTTTGGTTAGGTCAGACATACACCATTCTTTAGGAGAATTAACTCCCCTTATCCTACGAACTCCTTTTATTTTTCTATAAGGTATCAATGTAGTTTGAATTTGTCTACAATACGGACATTCTAAGCAGTGATTTTGTAAATGATTTAATTTGTTACGAACACTGTGCTTTTGTTTTATTATTTCTTGATATAGCGCATAATAATTAAAACTATGATTACAGTTTAATGTTACACGTGTGTCATTTAGCGGTTCATCCGAAATATAACATTTATCTACTTGCTCTAGAGTTGGATCCTCCATGGTTTCATTTAATAATTTAAAAAAAGTATCATTATCCATTCTATTCTTTTATATTTTATATCTTTATATACATTATGAAGAAACATAAAAATAATTGGGGGCAATTTACTTGGACATTGTTTCATACTCTTATTGAATTAATACCAAATGAACGATACAAAACACTAGGTCCTATCATATTTTCTGTTATCAAAAATATGTGTAGTATACTACCTTGCCCTGATTGTAGTGCTCACGCTATGGATTATTTAAAATTTGTTACTATTAAACAATTACCTACAAAAGAACACCTAAAACAGTTTATGTATCATTTTCATAATAATATTAATATAACGAATCGTAAACCCATATTTCCTTACAAAAATATGGATAAATATAAACAAGGTAACCTTTATGTTATTTTTAAAAATGTAGAGATCCTATACAACAAAAATTATGGAAATCCTCGGATGATGGTAAATTCGATGCGACGAAAAAAAATATTACAAAATCTTCATACCATAATCAAAACACACTATTAACTTTTTTCATACTTCTCTACGTAGTATTTGTTGATATTAATTGCCCATTTTTATATACAGAACACTTGAATTGCTGCTGACTTGGTTTACTACAAACCACATTGTTACTTTTCAACTCGTTTAAATACAAAAATTTCTGATTACCTGTTGTTTTTAATAAAGAATAATAAACTACACCAAATACATACCCTATAATACCTCCTGCTATTACTCCCAATGGAGGAGTACATTTATTGGTTATCTTTGTGATACCGTCTATTATAAATAATATAGATAAGGAAATGAAAATAGAGTAATTCATTTGATTGTAATCAGTCATCGGTTTGATTAAATAAGCCATTGTAAATGCTATTAACACACTGTTTAACGCAGGAACCGTATAATGAGATGCATTACCCGGTAAATCAAATATATCACAAGTATAAGCGGGATTATCTGCCTGTACCTTGATCATATTTTTCATACCTACGGTTATAAATACCGCTATTAATATACCTCCTAGATATATTAATCCCTTTACATCTTGGTTAAATACCGATATCATTATCATGAAAAAAATTAATAATATAGGGGTTATGTAAGATATAAACCTAAATACATTTGAGATTGATAATTGAATTGCCATATATACATATCAAATATTTTATTTGCTATGTATACGTTATACTAATATTTTAGCAAGTACATCATGTATAGTGTTTACTGGAGTAAAGGAAATGCCTTCAAGTATCTTATTATTCTTATTTTTGCTAAGAAATTTATTGTAATCTTCTATATTCTCCTCGGGAAACAAAAAATATTTTACACCACCACGAATACCTCCAACTATCTTTAAATCTAATCCACCTATTTTTGTTACATTTCCTTGTAAATTAATTTCACCCGTGATACCATACAAATGATTAATCTTCTTTTTTAATAACAAACTATAAATCGCTGTCGTAATTGCTGCACCTGCCGATGGACCATCCTTCGGTACGGCACCATCCGGACAATGGATATGAATACCCTGCAACTTATCCTTTATCATTTGCTTTGATACACCTGACTTTTTTGCTAAACTACACGCTAGAGTTTTGGCAACATTCATACTTTCTTTCATCACATCCCCTTGCATACCTGTTAATTTTAACTCGTGAAATTGATTGGTTATGAAATAGCGAACTTGTATAGGTATGATACCTCCATTTCCCAAGGAATTTGCCCATAATCCATTAATGACTCCTACTTCACTTTGCGGAGAAATCTTTTGCGGTTCATAGGGTACATAATGCGATAAATATTTAGTGGTTAACATCTCTTTTGTTATATGTATGGGTATTGTATGTTGATCGTTTATTATAATTTCTAAATTAATCTCACCTACTATATCAAACATCAATTGCTTTAATTTACGAACACCTGGTTCATTTGTATACTCTTCTATGATATACTCTATTATAGAATCATCCATAAATATTACATTTTCTAATCCCATTTGCTTATACGTCTCGGGTAATATGTACTTTTTGACAATCACTATCTTTTCTTGTAAACTTAAATAATCAAATTTTACTCGATGAATACGATCCAACAAGATACGATCTATTAACGATACATCATTGTAAGAAAAAATAAATAAAGCATTCGATAAATCTAAATCTATACCCGTAAAATAACGGTCCTGAAAATGCGTGTTCTGCGTCTTATCTATTAAATGCGTTAATATACCTATTATTTCTCGCCCATGCTCCGTTTTACTTACCTTATCCAACTCGTCTATGAATATAATCGGATTCATGCACTTTTTTTCCATGATAATGTCTACTATCTTTCCCCACGTAGAACCTACATACGTATAATTATGCCCCTCTAAGGTACTGCCATTCGACGATCCACCCATGGCTATGATGGAAAAGGGACGAGACGTCCCATCACTGTCTACCAAACACTTGGAAATACCATTTAACGCTAAACTTGTTTTACCTACACCAGGAGGACCTTCAAAACCAAAACAATAACCCGTTTGCTGTCCGTTTACCCATTGACCTAATATACGCTCTATTTGACGTTTGGCGTCTACATGACCATATACAGAATCTTACAAGGTGGTCTTTATCGTATTAAAATAACCTTTGATACTATCTTGGTTACTACTAATGGAACTTATACCTTGCTCTATCGATGCTATGGTATTATGATTATCCATATAATAAATTCGACGCCAAAATACAACATCTATCACCTTTGAATGTTTTATTATAAACTTTTTTAATAAGGCTCTAATCTCTACTATTTTCTTACCAGTTATCACTAGACTATCTACTGACAACGATTCGGAATGGATTATATTATTTATATACGCTACCAATTTTATCAACTGCGGTTTTGTCATTTTTACTATGGATTTTTGTAGTAAACCTACTATACTATCCACACCTAATAACTTAGTTAAGGTATAAATATGCTGCCTTATTTCCATTGTATTATACGAATAAGATTCATCTAATGTGGTTAGTTGCAACATGTTTACATCGGTTACTACCGATTTAAATAATTCTTTTGTTGCACTTGTTATAGTAAGTATGTCTTCTTTTCTATAAATTCCAAAAGGGATTCGTAATAAACCATCTAAATATTGCCTTGACTTTGATCCAGAATCTTCTGACTTTGCTTTAATTTCTCGCAATTTACTCATCGCTTTTTCTTTTATGGCATCGGTCGTTTTTAATAAACAAATCTGCTGCTCTAAAGGAATCTTATTTTGCTCAAACTTAATTAAATTATTGGTATAATCTATCGTTTCTGTCATGGCAACCTTAAAATTACTCTTTATGGACCAGGGCAAACTATCATACAACAACTTTTGATCTACTGAATCTATTGTTCCATTGTTATCATTCGATAACAAATCATACAACAAATATGCTAAATATTTGAAATTATCAATGTCCATGCGCGATAACATTAAAATTAACATCGATCGCTGCGAATACAAGTCATTATTCGCAAAATCATTAATTACCTGATTGATTGACTTTTGTTTTAATAACTTTAATTGACTGTCATAGCCTTTAAATTTATGGAACAATTCGGAGTCTGAATACACCAACCACTCTTTTAATATAATGGTTTTTACATAATCGTCGTAATATTTTACCTCTGCTTCACTTTTGATTAATGTATTTAGTTTTGTCTGTTTTTGATGGACATAACTATTGTCTACACAAGACATTAATATATCATCCACGATACCATTCAATATTAACATGGTATTGTTTTCATCGTTAAAGATTACTACTTTCATTCCTAGCAATCTTATCCTAAACTTTTTATTGGTTCTCGCCAAGTCAAAACATTCTAAATTATCTGCAAATTCCTCTATTTTATTTTCATCGACTATCTTATTTTTTTCAATCGACTTTACTATGCGCTTTTTTGTACAAGATACTAATTTATAGCCTATGGGGTGATAATACTTCTTTAATATATTATACTTGTCCTGGTCTACTTGTTTTAACCAACTAGTTAAAAAAGATGTACCATAACAAATACATAATATATCATCTATCGAATGTGTACCATAATTTTTACATACAACCGACAAATTATCGTTTATTTCTTGTAATATGTTAATGTGTTGATCTTTTACAGTATTTTCAGTTTTTAACATCATATCCAAAGAGGTAAGTAATTCATTGTTTTTTTCTAAATTAGATATACCTAAATTTAAATCGTTATGCGTTAATACATCCATTAATTTGTATTTTTGTATCGCTACTATTGTTTTAGATATCATATCTTTATAGTAAGCTAGTCGATTTATGATTACCTCTTTTTTTGATAATTCCGTCATAATAGTATATAATTATTTTATTATTTTTAGAATTAAACATGTTTACTCTATATTAAAGAGTTATACCTATACTAAAGTATGGGCATACCAAGTTACTTTTCTTATATTATTAAAAATCATCATAAAATTATACAAGATAAACACCTTCAGAAAAATGCTATTCACGAACTTTATTTTGATAGCAATTCTATTATCTACGATTGTATACGAAAATCGCTAAAGATTAAATCCTCTGTTGAAGTTGAAGTTGAAGTTGCGGATAATGATATTTATAGACAAATATGCCTACAAATTCAGGAATATATTCACGATATTCAACCTACAGAACTCGTATTTATTAGTTTTGATGGAATTGCTCCTTTCGCAAAACTAAAACAACAAAGAGATCGGCGTTTTAAAAGTCAATATACTAAATCTATACTTGGATCCATTCTTAGCAAGAAAACGCACACTGAATGGGACACCTGTGCGATTACACCTGGAACCAGTTTTATGAAAAAGTTAGACCAATATGTAAATAACCATTTTAAACAACATACACCCCCCGTTATCTTTACGGGGTCACGACATTGCGGCGAAGGAGAACACAAAATTATGCAACACATTCGCAACACCAAAAACAAAGAGAAAAATGCGGTTATCTATGGTCTCGATGCAGATCTTATTATGCTGGCATTAAACCACCTTTCCTATCGTAATAACATCTATTTATACCGCGAAACTCCTGAATTTATTAAAAACATTCACAAAGATCTTGAAGCCAATAAAACCTATCTTCTTAATATGAAACTACTCGGACAACAAACTGCACTTGAACTCGCAGGGGAAGATGGCGACGTAAATTACATCCACAAAATGTATGATTATATCTTTATGTGCTTTATGCTCGGCAATGATTTTATGCCACATTTTCCCAGTGTTAATATCCGTACCGATGGGATATACTATCTTATCGAAAAATACAGAGGGTTGTTTAAAAATAGTGATTGCCTATATGATGGCGAGAAAATTCACTGGAAAAACGTGAGAACACTTATTCACGAAATCGCTCTAGAAGAACGATCCCTATTTTTACAAGAACACAAAAAACGCGTGAAATCCGAAAAAAAACATTACCCTACAAGTAACGACGAAGAAAAAGAATTTAAATTTATGAATATACCTACAAAACACCGACAAGTGGAAAAATACATCAATCCCTATGAAGCTTTCTGGGAAGAAAGATACTATAAAATGCTATTTGATACACAAATCAACAATGCACGACTACAAGACATTTGTATCAACTACATCGAAGGTCTAGAATGGAACATGGAATACTACACTAAGGGATGTATCGATTGGACCTGGTACTACAAATACGATTATCCACCTTTGTTTGGTGATCTTATTAAACATGTTCCTTACAACTTTAAACAACTCCTGGCGAGAAAACCCGAAACACCCGTATCCAATTATTTTCAACTTAGTTATGTGCTACCTAAAAACAGTCTATATCTACTACCCGCCAATATTAAAAACCGCCTCCTAGAAACCGATTGGTATGTTGACGATTGTGAGTTTAAATGGAGTTACTGTAAGTATTTCTGGGAAAGCCATCCGGTTTTACCAGAGATACAACCAAAAGCACTGGAACAAATCCTTGCTATGTAACGTTATATATACGAAATTCCTTTCATTATACCATAATAAGCTGCTCCATATAAACTTGTTTTTAATAATAACCCACTCATGGTTAAATTACCGTCCTTATGAAATAATTTTGGAAATACTTTAAACACCATACTATTCACCACAGGCAACTGAAATAAAAAATACAATAACATTATTAACACTGGAGTTTGTATATCGTTATAAATAGTCTCCAATCTATTATAGTTTGCTTTTTCCTCCATATGCTTTTTTATTACCTCTTGTGTATCATCATAATCTCCTATGTAATCTCGCATTTTTTCTTGTAATGGAATATGATCTGCATTCACCTGTACGTCCGTCGCTAAATGTAAAGTATCTCGAGGTATGTCACGCGAAGGAAGTTTTGTAGATCCGTCTAAACTCGCCCTTTCTATTGTACTTGATACTTCATGTATCATATCTTTGGTTAAGGTCGGTGGGGGTTGAGGAGGTTCTGATACATTGGGATTATATCCAGTTGTAGGTGAAACATTTGAAACTGTATTTAGTTGGACACCTCCCATGGACGGCGTTTGCCCCATGGACGGCGTTTGCCCCATGGACGGCGTTTGCCCCATGGACGGCGTTTGCCCCATGGACGGCGGTTGCATGCCTTGCGGTTGCCCCATGGACGGCGTTTGCCCCATGGACTGCGGTTGCATGCCTTGCGGTTGCCCCATGGACGGCGGTTGCATGGGTTGAGAGTTATATTGCATAGTGTTAGACGGCAATGAACTTATGCTGGTAGTATCCATTAATATTACTAAAGATGTAACGATGGCGATTATTTACGCATAAGAAGCCTAACACTGTGTTTTCATAGTATCAGATAAATCCTTATGATATTTTGTTAATAATTTCATCTCATCTTTAGTAATATTCTTAAATTTTTTCTTTTGTTTTTTATGGGTGGCAATATCTTGTCGTGCTTTGAGGATCATACGGTTTGCAACTGTTATGGCTGTAGCAGGCATTTTCGATTTTCTTTTTAAAATATTCTTACTTAGTTTAATTATTAAATGAGGCGCTTTTAGTCTAGAATTATCTTTTATTTTTTTTTTAATTTGTTTTATACGTTTATACTCTTTTTTTTTCATTAACTTAGTATCTAATTTTGTTATACACTTCGTATACGTACGCATACTAGATAGCGACGCTGGTTTAGTTTTTTTGTACTTACGTGTTCTATTAACCATATATATATAGTATGGAGATTAAAAAATTCCTGCTGTTTCATTAGTTACATCCTTGGTATCATCTGTTAATTCTATTATAGATCGTTTTGTGTCACAATCTACATTGTCATAGGTGAAACGATAGCATTTATCATTTTTTTTATAAACCGTCTTTTGTACTTCATCTATCGGAGGTCCTTTAAATACCATGCAATTTCTACCTTTACATACTTTACGAAATAAAGTAGCTAAACCTAATCCTAATACAATGGACAACAATTTAATACCATACTCCGATTTTAATATTCGCTTAAACTCCATTATATATAACTACTATATTATTTCATTATACTTGTGCTGGAATGGCTTTCGCGTTATCATTGCATTTCACTACGGTTGCTTTATATTTATAACAATTGTCCGCATAATCTTTATACAACACCTTTTTTGAATTATCTGGGGTAGGATAAACATAAATCACCTTTTGTTCTGGATTATGTATATAATTTAAAAACAAACCTATCGCCAAAGCACACAGAAAATAAGGAAAATTAATATATTTCATTATATTCTATACTATTATTTTATATTTGATATAATCTTTGGTTCATCTTCTTCATTTGTATTGGTTTCTATATCACGGATTTGATAGGTTTTCGATTTTAACTCAAACACCTCCTCGTCCGAATCATACTCTACATCTATGTATTTATATTTTAAGTCTCTCAATGAATCTAATAAGGGAACCATCTTTGTTGTATATACACTGACTATTTCTTGAAAGACTCGTCTATCTTTTGTTTTATGGTAACCTTCTAATAATTCCTTAAGCGTACCTTTGTGATCCATGAGTTTCTTATTTGAAGTATCTATATCAGTAAGATTGTCTTTATTAGACGTTTTCTCTAAATACAAGGTATAATCCGTATTATAACCCATTTTATATAACTCTAAACTTTCTTTGGTTTCTTGAAACAATTTTACGGCAGTTTCTTCACTAATATACTGAAACAACACATCTAGTTTTGTTTTTACTATTGTCTCTGTTAATTCTTTAATGTAATCCTCATACCACGCCGTAAAATCATCATCTAGTTTTGTGACACGACCTTTAAAGATCTTTATATGTAAAGGACACGGGGCATTGACGTCGCCACATACAGCCGATAACGTACGGTTTTCCGATGAAAAAATAGTACCAACCAAACGCTTACAATGCACACACGTCATTTTTATTGCTTTTATCGCCTCTCGTTTTTTTGATTTTGACCACACCTTATTAGTCATTATTGCTTTTTGTTTTGTTTTGTAAGCATTATCATAATCTTTTTTTAAGGTGTAATACTCTTCTATTGCTTTTCGGCATTCTTCATTCATATATAGTGAAAGTAGATTTTATTATGCTACTAACGGCAAATTGGTAATTCGCTGTTGACTTTCCTTTTGACGATCTTCATCTAATTTACGAACCTTTTCTAATATGTATTGACGCTCTTTTTCATGTTTAATATACACCTCCTCTTTACTTAACCTTCCTTTGTAATTATAAAACATCACACAACCTACTATAAACACAAAGACAAGCAATAAGGTTATATTATATAATTTATTCATATGCTTTTGTTTTACTACATTACATTGTTTTAAAGAAGACTTGAAAAAATATTTAGTTCCAGGCTCTATTAAATTTGGCCCTTGATCGTAATTCATAATAATTAATTCTATTATTAGAAAAAAAATTATACTTATTATCTATATGGCTGATACAGATGATACAGCTGATACTAAAACAACTACTTTACAAACCGATGTAAGCACCTCAATAGGAGTCTTTATCGTTACAACTGTTATCTATTGTATTCTTAAAATTATCTTTGCCTCTCCTACCGATAAATTTTGGTTGCTTGGTTACCTTTTAATTACAGTTATTGTTCAATTTCAACTTAATTCTATGATTGCTAAAGATAATTGTAATGATAATGATCAAATAGTTACTGCTTTTATAGCAACCATGTTACCCTGGATCGGAATGTTTTTTACAATAAATATTTTGCTACTAATGTTTCCTGGTTGGAAAAGTCCATTCTCTAATACTTTAGGTTATTTTATTGCTTTTTTAAGCGGAATTAAACCTGCCTTTCTTAAATTGCTAAAAAAACCAGAAAGTATTGATGCCTCTAATATCGAAGATAAAGCTTTGTTGGAAAGCATTAATCATATCTATAATGATGTATCTACCATGATTAATGAATTAAATACACAAAATTTTGAAGAAGCTATGGTTAGAATGCAACCATTATTAAATGCGGAAGCTCAAAATGATCCTTCTCTTAAAAAGGAACTTTTTAAATATATTGTTATGAAAGAAACCATTGGTGAACTTGTTTGGTTGATATTAACTGGTTGCATGGTCGTTAATGTGGCGTTTACCTATATCGTAAATAGTGAATGTGTTGCTTAGTTACTATTAAGTTTAAATATACACGAAATTAACCTATTCTATTACAGTATGATTTTGTATATTGTTATACTTTTTTTTGTTACTACTTATCTAATGATTTGTTCTAATCCCCATGATTATCAGCATTCTACTTATAATAAATTATATACATTGTCTTTTATCCCAGAAGATTTTAGAGTAAAGGCCAATTATTATACAAAAGAAAATGAACGCTCCTTTCAGTATCCGTATGTTTTAAAACCCTATACCTACGATAGCTTTAGTATTGGAGTGAAAAAAATAAATAACGACCGTGAACGCGATGAGTATTTTAAATGCTTTCGCCCTGATTACACCATGATCGAAGAATATACGGAATATCCTAATGAAATTGGTGTTACCTATCTATTTGATAGTAATACCTATACCTATGTTTCTTGCATAAAACGCACCAATCACCAAGAAAGTATTATTCATTATGGCAAAGAATACTTTCATAACATATGGGAGGGAAATCCTTCTGGGACCAAACGAGAAGATTTGCTTACTAAAAAATTTATAAAACAACTAGATCGGATTGGTCATTCTATTCCAGGAAATCATATTGGAAGATATGACATTAAATATAAATCGGAAGATCTTCTAAAACAAGGAAAAGACTTTATTGTATTAGAAGTAAATGGGGGAATCGGTCTCGATCTCGATATTACTACTGTTACTGTATATGCATTATATCAACGTCTATTCTATTTTATAAAATGGATGAGCGTACGCGTTATACGCGGATATCTTAATTTACCTTATATCAATCACACACGATGCTCTACTATGTACTTTAACTATGGATTTCTTATATTCTATCATTACGTATTACATCTATGCTTTGTAAAAAGTTAAACCATTTTTATTCTGACGCTTGTATTCTTTGTTATTGTAAGTAAAACTCTCTAAGTTATTCTTTTTAGCATTTAACATTAATTTAAAAAAATTATTTTTTTTATTTCCACCACCACCACCACCACGAGTTTTCTTGGAACCACCGCGACGCGTTTTGCGTTGTTGGCGTTGTTGGCGTTGTTGGCGTTGTTGGCGTTGTTGGCGTTTGTTTGTCCTTCGGCGAGTACGACGTTGAGCAGGCATATACTATAGGATTAGATTTTATTATTAAAATACGGTAAAATATACCATAATGGTATAATAACACAATATGCCTAAAACAATTGCAACCAACCATGCCGGGACTACCGTTTTATTAGAATACCCTAAACCAAATGGCTTTAAACTACCATCTTCGTTATACGCAAATGCCGGTTTTACTATATAAAATAACCCATATACCACTATAAATAATAATATAGATAATGCTACTTTATTTTTACGCATTACTGATTTCTTAAACATATTAATTATATTATTCTAGCATATTTTTTTATAACTATCAACATAATACTCTATCCACGGATATTTCCAACCATCCGTCGTTTCTATAAACTGTTTTACATACTCCGCTCCATACTGCAAAAAACCACGACAACATATATACATATATCTAGTATTTGCTAAACTATTCTCTACCTCTAACTCTCGGTCCCTATGCAACACATACGTATACAAAGGTATTGAATCCGATACTTGATAAGAGGTGTCTATCGTACTTTTTGGAAGTTCTATACGAATATACCCCGATTCACGTTTATCTAATTTTGATAGCATGAAATCATCTACTACCATCAATACTCCGTTTATCCTTTCTTTGGTATTCGCCTGCGATAATGCCAACACCAATTGATCCTTATATCGCGGATGATAAGTCCAAAATCGAACATAGTTACCGTACAAACTACACCTATAAACTTGGTCTGTAAGTATCGTGGTTTCACGACTCTTTTTATCTAATAAACTACCATAGGCAAAAATATACGATATCATTATAATATATTCCCATTAAATATGGTAGCAAATTTCTAAGGTAAGGATAAATAAGTTGCTCTAGATACGGCTTGATATACTTCTTCAGCACCAATCACTATAGTAGATTTCATGTTTTCGACTCGTTTTGAAAAGATCGCTGCCGTACCATCTTTTTTTACCATATCTAATGCTGTAAGTTTTACTACACTATCACATAACGGTATACACTGTAACAGTTGACCAAACGGTTTTCGTTTAGAATCTCCGTCTAATCCAGCAATAATCACTATTTTATTTAAACGTTCAACCGCTAATACAAATTCCACCAAATCATCAAAGAATTGCCCCTCGTCTATACCAATCACCGATGAACTATACAAAATATCTCTATACTGTTTATCATGAACTAATGACATTAAACTAGTTAATTTTATAGCTACACCCTTGGTTCCGTCATGGGTTCTTATACTATTATCGGTTCTTATATCCAAACTATGATTGATTAACACGATACTTTTACCTATGGATTTATATCGATTACATCTACGTAGTAATTCAGTTGATTTACCGGAAAACATACAACCTAGTATTATTTCAACACGCGTATTCATGAGTATAGTATAACCATGAATACGTATATTTATTTCAATTTATTTATACATATACAACAACCACAGTAATGAATAGGGCGATTATACTACCCAACACCAAGGAAACCTGCTTTTGCGTTAAGTCTAGCGTTGTATTTAAATGTATAAATTGATTGGGTACAGTCCACGGCAACTCCAATAAACTGATTATACCAAACAAAAACAACAAGAATTTTGTTTCACCCTCTATTATTACAAAGGTGCGAGGACGAAGGGGATGAAATAAATATATCATTAATGCTGCTAACATACCCATCACCATGTTCTTACTTATCTTATTCGATTCTACTAGAGATGAATTGTTACTTACTCCTACTTTTATCACTATATCTGTAATGATAAAATACAATTTAATCATTATCAATAGGTAAATATATATAGTATACACCCACGATTTCACTTGAACCATTTATACTTATTTATCAGATTTATTTTTTTCTAATACTCTTTTTAATTGAAGCGTGTACCGATCTACTGTATCGGGTGCTATTTTATGAGGATTTACCGCTAAATCATAATCCGGTATACCTTTCCAGTCTATTGTTTTTGACGGCGATTTATCTTTGGGTATTTTTGAAGAAACTCTTTTTATAAAACGAAACATTACTTTTATACTATACTCCTATTTTTATATCGATGTATTTACTCATTGTCCACCGGATCTAACGTATACTCCCCGCCGTCATCATTGTCATCGTCCTCTATGATGTTACCCATATACAAGGCATCCGCCTCTTCATCAAATCCCTCCTCTTCCTCTATGTCTTGAAACGGGTCCTCTCTCATATAGTCCCCGTCAAAATCAATGACTCCTGCCGCTTCCCTCGCTACACGCGTTTCCTCGTCATACGTCGTGCCCTGATATTCTTTATACCCCTTTTGCTGTCCCGTTGCCCATCTGCCTTGACCAGTTGCTCTTAACGCTTGCTCCGCATTACGTTCTTCATCCGACATTTCACTCATATATCTCACTAATTCTATTTTTTCCTTTTCCTTCGCATATAAAGTACGCTTTTTAATTTCTTCATACACCGGTTCACTTGTTTCATAATGGTGGTTAAAATGCGACATATACGTCACTAATACATTATGGATGGATTCTTGGGCAGTGTTTTTTCTCGCCAATGTAGCACGATAATCCTCCTCTTGAATCGAACCTACTCCCTCAAGTGTAGAACTTACCTTGTCTATGTTTTCTATGTATAACACAAATGCCTTCATCAATACATACGTATAGAGATGTTCTATCATTTTTTCGTCTATCACGTGGAAATGCTTGATCTCCTCTTCATCCGTATACGCTGAAAAGTAAGGAAGAGAATCCATAAATTGTAATAAAAACTCACTCTTGTCAAGCACTATGTTAAGTATAGCATTTATATTTTCATTACCATAATACTCTATAAAAGGTTCATAATATTTGCCCACCGATTGTATGATGTCCATTTTATGATGAAAGGAGGTAACCTTCCAATGTTTTGGAATGACTATACTTTGGAAATCACTTTTGTGAAGTATCATTTTTGGAAATTTTTTACAAACACACGTCACAAACTCTTTTACATACATGCAATAAGATTTTATATGGTAAGCGTGGTCTTTATTTACCAATGAAATAAACTTCTCTATTATCTTTTTCTGCTTTCTATCACTGGTTTTCTTTAGTTTTAATACCTTTTTTTCTAATACAGCCCATTCCTTATTAATTAAACGATCTATGGTAACCATTTCTTTTGTTCTGGTCTCTATTGTAATGTCAAATGTGTCCATAAGTGTTTTTAAGGATTCTCGTATTTCTACCGATATACCTGTATCTGGTTCTTTTTCCAACGTTTGGATGGTTTCTTCTAACATATGATATCTAGATATGCCACTAAACGATTTATCTATGTAAATGATATTTCTCGAATTGACTACCTGCATTAACTGATACAACGATTCCAGAGAATATAATTTACCTTCTTGTTTCATTTTCCGTATTTTTACTTATATAGGATCATCTTCTAGATATTCACTTTTATTGTCTATACATATCATTTTTAAACTAGGATCTATAACACTATCCTTGTTTATTTTACAATAATGCATAAATGCCTTATATATAACCGATTCTGAATATAATACTACTCCTCCTTCCTGTGGCTTTACAAACCCCAAGTCATTTATCATACACGATGTTTTCTCTAGTCTAGTAATGTCATCCATCAAACGACTTAATTCTTCATACGACATTACATTTTTTTTTATTTCCGATTTTTTCAACACAAAATAATCCAAAGGACTGGTATACTCTTTTACTATTACCTCACAACATGTATTGTCTTTGTAAGGACCATCCTCTCCTATAAAATGAGGAACCTCACTCCCTACTATAGTATTCATGTTATGCATGATACGATACGCCATCTGAACGCTTTTTAAATAAACTATAGAATACGCGTCTTTGTTTTGATACAACTGTTTTTTTACGTGACTGGCAATTGGATCCGGTTGATGTATTGTAAACGGATATAACGGAGGAACAAATTGTTTCCAGGTCTTGACATTTAATTCGTCCGGGATATCTTTAAACAATACGCCTTTTTGTTGATGCTGTTGAAATAATTCTCGACGTTCACGCAAATAATTACTTTCTAGTAAACTTGTATCTATAATAATCTTCATTTTTTTAACTAAACTCGGGGTTTTTAATCTACCTAGACTATACCAAGGCGCTATACTCGACTTTAATTTTAATACTACACACGCTATATACGTCAAACCTTTAAGTTTCGTATCTTCTAACTCCAATGGATAACCAGAGAACGATTTTAAACATCCTGGTACAGATTTTTTAATTTGATCATTCACAAATTTTGTTTGTATTATCGTAAATAGTATCGTAACGGTATAAAGTAACAACAAAAAATCTTTATGCTCCTCGTATTTCGGTATATCCTTTCCTTTTTTTGCCTGTAAATCAAATCTCACTTGATACGCTTCTTCGGGTTCCAAGGCATTGCTATAAAATTCATTGCTTTGTATTACCACCAATTGTATATCTTTTACGGACATGCGTATTCCCAAATGCGAATTTAACGTATGTATGATGTTATACATCATTTTTGTTTCTTCTGTATTAGGTATTTCTTCTACTACTACATTCGACGCAATGGTTACCTTTTGGTCTTCTTTTAGTATATCCCGGGTAACTTCTTTAAATCCATCTACCGTATACCCCTCTTCGCTATTGAATTGAATATGCGTTATGACATGACCACTGTTTTTATCTACTATATAATTATCACTTACTACACCATAGTCTTTTACTACTTTTGCCAATGCTTCTTCATATGTCGCTTGGTTTTTATAGGCGGAAGCCAATGAATAATAAAACATGGGTAATAGGGGCACATTACTTTCTTTGCAATAAAACCATGACGTTTGTTCGTTTGTATTTGGCAATCTCGTATACTGTTGGACAAATTCTAATATATATTCATATCTTTTTGTTACATCCGCCTCGACTAGTATACTATCTATCAAGGATTTATGGGGCGATTCTATTACATCTTCCCCTTGATCCATGTCTATAGCAATCTTTCTCTTGGCATTGTCATATTTAAATAATTCACGGTTCGTATATTCTTGCAATACGCGATATCCACGGAAACTATCATTGTATTTAGATTTGAACATTTGCTCTAACTCTTGCTTGGATAAATAATACTCTGTTTTCATTTGATTTACTATACGATCTACCAATTCCTTGTTGTGTTGCTGTTTTACCGTATTTACATCTAAACATTCATTATTGTTAAACGTACAACTATCATTAGCATTGCAAAAATCTTCTGACGTTAAGGCAAATACATTTTCATCTATACTTTTGTCTATCACCCATTCATCGTTCGTTCTTTTATAAAACGGAGTAGATGTTATACCATTATCGTTTACTAATAACACTGCATAAGTATTATTTTCTACTATACGTTTTCCTTTTAATATAGACTGAGTCTCTATGGTGGCTTCTTCTTGGGTTAAATAATGGTCTTGCATTAAACGTTCTACTAAAAACTCCATGAATTCTTTTAGATCCATGCTTTCTTTTTCATTTGCATATTGCTCCAATAACTTATATTTTGTTTGATCATACTCTTTATCTACGAAAATCTGTTTTTTTTGATCTGCTTCTAATTCTTCAATCGAAGCATACTTTTTAACCAACACATACTTATTACATTTTGTCTTTGTTTTCAATAACTTTTCATTTAATTCTAAAGATTTTTCTTGTATGGTTGAATCCAACTTTTCTACGGCATGCAAGTCCAACAACTGCAACAATAACGCTGAATGATACAATCGCCCACTATCCATAAACATGATCCTAGCTAATTGCTCTGATGACGTTTCATTTACCTCTTTGTTTAAGAAATATAACTTTAATACATCCTCTACCTCTTTTGATAAAAGATCTATTAAACTTCCGTTTACATACTTTTTACTTTGCTTTATGGATAAACGCTGAAAAGCACGCTGCCGCTCTTTAAACTGTATTTTATTTGCTTTTATTCTTTTTGTTAAAAAATCTTTTATAGATAACCACAAACTATTTGTTACCTTATCTTCATATATATAAAACACCTCCAATTCCTTTATCACATCATAATACGATAAACAGTTCTCCATGCGACTACGCATTAACTTAAACAAGTCTTCATTTTTAGGAATTACCTTATTTAAATAGAGCTGGTATCGCTCTTTATCATCCATATCCACAATCATCTGCGATGGAGGCATATGATTTAATTGACTAAATAAGGTTTTTAATTCTAAATCCGCATACTTTGACTCTGGTGTAATGGTTTTTGTAATGACCGAGGATGATTTTGTTAATAACCTATATAAACTAGGGTAGTGTCCACATAATTGCACTCGATCATAGATAGATGTTTTTAAGAGGCGATGGCGAGAAAATTCTACATAAGGAAAAGGTAAAAGCAAATAAGAACCTACATCCAATACATCACTTTTCATTAAATCGTCCTTTTCCTTATAGGTTTGACCTTCTGTTAATACGGTAGTGTAATATGGCATGTTATGCAAAAAATTAAGAGTTTCATCCAGTAAATTTTTTAAAGGGGGCGTTTCACACGAATTATTGGATATGGTGGTAGACTTAAAATCTAAATAGTTATTTAATACCGTATGCTGTCTACCGCTTACTTTTAAAGAATGTAAATGACGTATAGTTGTGTCATTTATGTTATGTGTATTGTATTCATCTATTTTATTATGTAACGTTATATACTTGTTTTGGTCTAATGGAGCCTTATTACTGTAATATTCTTGCCAAAGATCGTAATAATCTAGTACACTCGCTTCATCATTCGAATGTACTACATCACTATTATTTCCTATGTCCATCATTCGAACATTATATAACACCTTTTTTAACTTAGTCACGGGTATCAACCAAGGAATATCATCGGTATGTTTTAGCAATTTATCTACCAAGGGCTTATCCTCTGACGTCTTGGGAATTGGTATACTTAACATACCTTGTTCGTTACGCACGGAAAACACTTGCCGTAATTGTTTATAACGCTCTATTAACGTATGAATGGATCCTAATACGGATTTTGTTCGCTTATCTAATGAATAGGTGGATAACATATGATCCATCATATCATCTACTTGCGTAATTAAATCATAACGCTGCTGCTCTTCCGGTAATTCTATCATATGCTTGACATCTTCTAAATCTGGACCAAATTGAACTAAATCGGCATTCATTACCAAATCTTGCAAACCATCCGTGCCAACCATGTCTTCCGATAACTCTTGGTTTACTTCCTCAGATCCAAAATACTCCTCCTCGGGAATCATCTCCAAATCCTTATACACACTGTCTTCTGCTTCCGCCGATTCTACCGCTCGG
>MDSY01081343.1_pt1 | contig 23382 bp, 28 predicted proteins | sample 811131 | NCBI WGS metagenome assembly MDSY01 (sample SAMN05326643, study PRJNA326480) | marine metagenome | isolation source: seawater | place: Atlantic Ocean: South West | collected 2010 | reverse complement strand
CAATGTGATAATCTCTGTGAACAAAAACTTGAGGAAGTTCTTTTAATTTTTTTAATAAATCCTTAAATATTAAATTAAACTTATATTTCAAATTGTCTTTCTTTATATTGAAAAATGGTAAGTACCAGTCAAAAAATAAGTTTGATTCCTCTAAAAATTTTCTTGTATCATATTTTGGTAGAGTAACTGAAATTTTTTTGTTTTGTAAAAATATTAAATTTTCAATTGCTAATTTATATAATTCCTTGCTATTTTTTTTTGTCAAAATCTTGCTGTATTTTGATCTACCAAAATTTTCGATAATTGCTAACCCATGATTTGGAAAAACTTCATAAATTTCAGGTACTGAAATTTTTTTTTCTAAAGCTTTTGTAATTTTAATAAACTGTTTAAGATTCTTTGAATCTTCATCAATCATAATTATCACTTTTTTTGCTGATATTTTAGCTTCAAAGTATTTTCTGTCTGATGCATCTCCAGCTAAAAAAAATAACTCATCAACAAATAAATTATTTGACCTTAATATATTAAAAATTTTTTTTTTAAGAGTTTCCATATTTCTTTATAGTAATTTGTACATGAACCTAAAAGGGAAATTTTTATATTTCTTAAATCTGATTCTTCATCTTTAAAAAAAATTTCAATTCTGTTTTTAGGAAAAAATTCCTCCATTAGCTCAGGCCATTCAACTAAAACACAATTATTTAAAGCAATATCAAAATCTAATGTGAAAAATTCTTTTTTGTCTTTAATTCTATACAAATCATAATGCCAAATTTCTAATTTTTTTAATTTATAAGTATTTACAATTGGAAACGTTGGGCTTAGAACTTTAACTTTTTCTTTTGAAAGGTGATTAATAAAAAAACTTGCAAATGTCGTTTTTCCCATCCCAATTTTTCCCTTTAAAGATATTAATAAAGGAACCTTTAATGTAAGTACAAATACTTTTGCCAAATATTTTGTTTCATTTAAATTTTTTACACTTATATTTATCTCATAACCCATTTTTTTAATGTAATATTAATAAAATAAATACTATTGTATTCAATTAAATAAAAAATGAAAAAGATTTATACTGATGTTTTGATTATTGGTGCTGGTCCAGTTGGACTTTTCACGGTATTTGAGCTTGGTCAGTTAGGAATGAAATCCTGTGTTGTCGATAGTTTAGAGGAAATTGGTGGACAATGCACTGCATTGTATCCTGATAAGCCAATATACGATATACCTGCATATCCGTCCGTCACAGCTGAAGAATTAATAATCAATTTAAAAAAACAAATAGACCCATTTAAACCAATTTTTCTTATGAACCAAAAAGTTAATGAATTAAAAAAATTTAAGGACTTTTACAGCGTTAAGACATCTGAAGAAAATATAGTTGAGTCAAAATGTATAATAATAGCAGCTGGTAACGGAGCGTTTGGTCCTAATAAACCTCCTCTTGAAAAAATAGATTTTTTTGAAAACAAAACTATTTTTTATCATGTAAGAGATAAATCAAAGTTTAAAAATAAAATACTAGCAATTGCAGGTGGTGGTGACTCAGCGGTTGACTGGGCTATTGAATTATCAAAAGTTAGTAAAAAAATTTTTTTTATTCACAGAAGGAATAAACTTAGAGCCATTCCTCAAAATGTAGAAAAACTTTACGACTTAGAAAAAAAAGGAAAAATACAGATGATGATACCCTTTCAACTTGATTCCATTGAAGGAGAAAATGGTATTATAGATTATTTAATTATAAAAAATATGGAAGATCAGAAAAAAAAATTAAAAGTAGATTTTTTTCTCCCTTTTTTTGGACTTTCAGCAAATCTTGGTCCCATTAAAAATTGGGAACTTGAATTGGAAAAAAATATATTAAAAGTAAAGCAAGAAACCTGTGAAACTAACTTAAATGGAATATTTGCTATAGGTGACGTTTGTTCTTATCCAGGAAAATTAAAATTAATATTAACTGGCTTTTCAGAAGCTGCCATTGCTTCACATAATTGTTACAACAAAATTAATCCTGGTAAAGTTCTTCACTTTGAATACTCAACAACTAAGGGAATAAACAAGTTTTAGTCTAATATCTATACTCTTTGTTTTTAAAGGGACCACGAACAGGGACATTAATATATTTTCCTTGCTCATTTGTAAGTTGAGTAAGCTTTGCACCAATTTTATCTAAATGAATTTTTGCAACTTTTTCATCAAGCTCTTTAGGTAACACGTAAACCTTATTTTTATACTTTTCTGAATTTTCCCATAATTCTATTTGAGCTAACACTTGGTTACAGAAGGAGGCCGACATTACAAAACTGGGATGACCTGTTGCGCAACCAAGATTTACCAATCGACCTTCAGCAAGAACTATAATTTTTTTCCCATCAGGAAATTCAATTTCATCAACTTGTGGTTTAATATTATTCCATTTATAATTTCTAAGTGATTCAATTTGTATTTCTGAATCAAAATGACCAATATTACAAACTATACTTCTGTCTTTCATTACTCTCATGTGATCGACAGTGATAACATCTATATTCCCAGTTGCAGTCACAAAGATATCCGCATTTTTTGCTGCCTCGTCCATTGTAGTAACTTCATAACCATCCATAGCGGCTTGTAGTGCACATATTGGATCAACTTCAGTAACTAAAACTCTACAACCTGCATTTCTTAAACTTTCCGCAGAGCCTTTACCAACATCACCATAACCAGCTACCACTGCAACTTTTCCAGCCATCATAACATCTGTTGCTCGACGAATTCCATCAACAAGACTTTCTCTACATCCATATTTATTATCAAATTTTGATTTTGTAACCGAGTCATTCACATTAATTGCTGGAACTTTTAAAGTTCCATTCTTTTCCATCTCAATTAATCTCAAGACTCCAGTTGTAGTTTCCTCAGACAAGCCTTTAATTTCGTTCATCATTTGCGGATACTTTTCATGCATTAATTTTGTGAGGTCTCCTCCATCATCTAGAATTAAATTAGGTACCCAACCATCAGGTCCTTTAATTGTTTGTTCTATACACCACCAAAACTCTTCTTCAGTTTCACCTTTCCAAGCAAAAACTGGTATTTTTTTTTCAGCAATTGCTGCTGCAGCTTGGTCCTGCGTTGAATAAATATTACAAGAACTCCATCTAACAGACGCACCTAACTCTATTAAAGTTTCAATTAAAACGGCAGTTTGAATTGTCATATGTAGGCAGCCCGCTATTCTCGAACCACTAAGAGGTTTTGTTTGTGCATATTCTTCTCTTAATTTCATTAAACCTGGCATTTCCGTTTCTGCTATATTTATTTCTTTACGGCCCCATTCTGATAGTTTTATATCTTTTATCTTATAATCATTCATAATATTTATCTCACTTTAAGTTCTAATTATTAATCATACGGTTAATCTTATTGTAATAAGATTTAAGAATTTGTTTTATGCGTACACTATCATCTTCTTCTAAAATTTCATCAGAAATTTTTTTAACTTCTTCATAATTAATATTTTCTATAAATTGTTTTACTTTTAGAATCCTAGAAATACTCATCGATAGTCTATTAATTCCCATTCCCAATAATAATGATGTAAAATTTGTGTCTCCTGCCATTTCACCACAAACACTAACTGGAACTCCAACTTTTTTTGCAGACTCTGCGGACAATTTAATTAATCTTAAAACTGACAAATGTGCAGGGTCGTATATTTTTGCTACTTCCTCATCACCACGATCAATTGCTAATGTATACATCGTAAGGTCATTGGTTCCAATTGCCAAAAAATCACAATTTTTAGCTATTGCCTCTGAAATTAGCGCTGCTGCTGGTGTTTCTATCAAAACACCAACGTCAGGTGGAGTTGATGAAATTTTAACTTTTTTTAATAATAAATCTTTTCTCACATTATCTATTAACTTTTTAGCTTCAGTTAATTCTGAAACGTTAGATACCATTGGTAACATTATTCTTACATTCCCATGCCTACTTGCTCTAAGTATAGCAGAAATTTGCCTTCTAAAGATTTTTGGAAATGCTAGGGTCAGCCTAATTGCCCTTAGTCCAAGTGCCGGATTCGGTGATTTATTTAAATACTTTTCAATTGAAGGAACTTTTTTATCATTTCCAATATCTAATGTTCTAATTGTTAAAGGTTTACCTTTAAGATATTTTAAAGTTTTTTTTAAGGAATCATATTGCGCATTTTCTGATGGCATTCTTTTTTTATTCATAAAAAGATACTCACTTCTGTACAATCCAATTCCATCGATTCCTCTTTTCATCGATTCTTTTGCTTCATCAGAATTATCAATATTAGCCTCGATTTTAATACGTACATTATCTTGGGTTTTTGGAATGATTTTTTTTAAGTAATTTAGTTTTTTATCTTTATTTTTTTGTTCCTCAATTTTTTTTTTTATAAAAATTTACAGTCTGATTTGTTGGATTTTTAATCAATAAACCTTTCTCACCATCAAGTACAATTTTTTCATTATTTTTTATATTTTTTAAGAAGTTTTTTACTCCTACAACTGTAGGAATAGACAAGGATCTTGCAACAATGGCAAAATGCCCTTCCGGTCCTCCAAGTATACTAACTAGCCCAGAAATTTTTGATTTCGAATGGGATAGAAGATCTGCAGGGCTTAATTCTGAGGCTACAATTATTTGATTTTCTTGAGGCTTTCTTTTTTTCTTTTTTTTATTTTGTAAGTTTTCTAAAATTCTTTTACATACATCCCTTACATCGTCAAACCTATCTTTTAAATAATCATCTTTTATTTTTTTAAATATTTTTGAATGCTTGTTTAACTCTTCAATAATTGCAAATTCAGCATTAATTAAATCTGTTTGAATTCTTTTTTTTGAGTCCTTTATCAAAGAAGATGATGTAATTATGGATTTGTTTGCTTGAAGCATAAATTTCATTTCTTTGTATATATCATTCCTTGAACCCTTGATTTTTTCAATAATTTTTGATAAATCATCAAGTGATTTTTTTACAGCTAAATCTAACCTTTTGTGCTCTTTTTTAATTTCATAAATTGGGATATTATATTTCGAATATGTGATGTCATTTCCTTCTACTACAAAACAATTTCCTATTGCATAACCATTTGATACTGGGATACCCTTGAATGAAACCTCCCTAATAATATTATCACTTAACGGTTTTTCTTCACCAAAGTTATTTTTAATTAAATTTACTAACTTTGATAAATCCTCCTGTGAATTTTCTCCTATACATTGAATTTTGATTTCTGTACCCTTCGATGCAGCTAGTGTCATCAAACCTAGAAGAGAAGAACCATTCACTATATTCTTTCCTTTTCTTATTACAAATTTTGATTTACATTTTGAAATTAATTCTACAAATTTAGCAGACGCTCTTGCATGCAATCCAAGTCTATTAGTAATTAAAATTGTTTTCTCTAGTCTTTTTTCTTGCAATTGGTTGTCTCTCCAAAAAAAGCTGATGCCACATTCATATATTTTCGGCCTGACTCTTGGGATATTTTAATCAATTCCTTAATATTACATTTATTTCTTAATGATGAAATTTTAATTAACATTGGTAAATTTACACCAGCAACAACCTCAACTTTTTCCTCATCCATAACTGAGATTGCTAAATTTGATGGTGTACCACCAAACATATCGGTTAAAACAATAACACCTTTTTTTTGGTCAACTTTTTTTATTGCTTTTATAATTTCTTTCCTTTTTTTTTCAACATCATCATCTGGAAAAATAGAAATTGCTTCAATATTTTCTTGTTTACCTACTATATGCTCTAAAACTGAAAGAAATTCAGTGGCAATATTGGAGTGGCTTACTAAAACTATACCAATCATATTTATAAATCCCTATGGTCTATGAAAACCTCAATATCTTTTTTGTGCTTAAGAAAAGAAAAAAACATTTCACTACTTACCACTGATCTATGTATTCCACCGGTGCAACCAAAGGCAACAGTTATATAGTCTTTACCTTCATCCTTAAACCCTCTCAACATTCTATCAAAAAGATCTGTTATCTTATCAAAAAAAATGTGAAAATACTCCTGATTTTTTACAAATTCAATTATTTCTTTATCTTTACCATTCATACTTTTCAATGTCTTTTCATAAAATGGGTTTCTTAAAAATCTCATATCAAAAACAAAATCTGCTTCTTTAGGCAGTCCATTTTTAAAACCAAAAGAAATAATTCTTACAGTTGTTTTTATTTTAATGTCTTTATCAAATAATGCTTTTATTTTTTTTCTTAATAAATTAATAGATAAATCAGTTGTGTTTATATAATGATTGCTTATTTTTTTTAGAGGCTCAAGCCAGTTTCTTTCTCTATCAATTATTTCAATCATCGGTAAATCAAGTTTTAAAGGGTGTATTCTTCTGCTTTCTTTAAATCTATTTAATAGTTTGGTTGTTTCACAATCAAAAAAAACTGTAGAAATTTCAATTTTTCTTTTTTTATTTTTAATCAGTTGAGAAATCTTTTTTGCATTAAAGTCTCTACTTCTTATATCTATACCAATTGCTAGATTGGTTTTTATATTTACCTTCAATATATTAACTAATAATGATGTTGGAATATTATCAATAGCCTCAAAACCCAAGTCTTCTAATATTTTTAGGGCAGATGTTCTACCGGCACCTGATAGTCCCGTAACTATTAAAATTTTTCTAGGCATTATTTTTTATTTCATTTAACTTCAGTTTTATCTTCGCTACTGATGATGAGTTTTTTCCATAGATTCTTATTTTAGGAATATTTAAATTCATAAACTTCCCAAACGTCTTATTAGGTAATCTATCAACTTCATATTCTACCAATTCAACAATTAATAAAAGTTTTATATTATCTATATATGGTACAGTCATTATACCTATCTCTCTCACTTCTAACAATCCTTTGGTTTGTAAGGCAGGAAATAAAAAAATTGAATCTTTATTTTTTTTACATATCGTAACATCATCGGAAATTAAAGTTGCGCCAGAATCAATTAATCTTAAGGCTAAATCAGACTTTCCAGATCCTGAATCTCCAACAATCAATACACCAGAATCCTCAATTACAACTGAGGTTGAGTGTAAAGTTTTAGATTTCATTTTAATTTAAGTATTTAGATTTTAAATTCTTATTTAGGACCATTGTCTTTACATTATGTGTTGTACCATTTTTAAGATTTACCTGAATATCAAAAGAGTCGCCATCATTTAGCTTTTCTTTAATTCCAAAAAACATTAAGTGTTTTCCACCTGGTTGCAAATAAAGCTCACTTTTGCCTTTAACTACAACCTCCTTTATCATAACCATCTTTGCAATATCGTTTGTAAATTTTATATCGTGCATCTCTATTCTTGACGAAAGATCACTACTGAAAGAGTCGATTTGAATATCTTTATCCGAAGTATTGAATAAGCTCATATAAACAGCAATGTTTTCTTGTCCATCATACGTTTCAAAAGTATAAGATCCATGAATGACTAAATGATTATTTTTTTTTGAAAAAACATGTTCAAAAGGTACAATTATAAGAATAAATAATAGTAAGTATTTGAATTTTACTTTCATAATTAATATTTAATATTTATATAAAATTTTTAGTTTGTAAATAAATGAATATCAATTTTAAAACAAGACAATTAATTAGGTCAGCTTCAAGAGGTTATCTTTCAACTGAGTTTGTTCCAAAAAATTTTAAAAAACTTAAGCTTAGTATTTCAAAACCATTTTCATATTCAACTTTTGTTATGACAGCCTTTGATTATGATCTGTCTCCATTACTTCTATTATCAAATTTATCTGAACATACTACAAATATTATCAATAACAGTTCAGTCTCTCTAATGGTTTGTGAGGAAAATAATCTTTATAATTTTTTTCCAAAATTTAAAAATAAGTTTCCCGGTATCGATTATGAAGACCCTATGTCTCGACCAAGGGTAACACTAATTGGTAATATAAAAAAAACAACAGATACTAATCATCGTAGAAGATTTTTAAACAGACATCCTGCAGCAAAGCTCTATTCTAACTTTGGGGATATGAATTTTTATAAGATTGAAATAAAAACTGCACACCTAATTGGAGGATTTGCTCATGTAAAATGGTTTAAAAAAAATGAACTAGTCAACAAGCAAAATCTAAATTACATAAATAGTGAGGCCAATATAATCAGTCATATGAATGATCATCATAATGAGAGTATTAAACTATATTTACAAAAATTTATAAAAAATATCAAATCAATTGAAAAAAGGGGGAATTGGAAAATTGTAGGAATTGATCCTGATGGTTTTGATCTGAGAAAGAAAAAATTACTAACTAGACTTTTTTTTGATAAAGAAATTTCAAATGCAAAAAAACTTAGAGGAATGTTTGTAAAGCTTCACAAAGAAGCTATTAAAAACTAATGAGCTTCGTCCCAATTCAATCCTTCACCCACATCAACTTTAATGGGCACATTTAATTCTAACAAACTTTGATGTGAACCAACCATAATTTTAGGGATTTCTAGTTTAATAAAATCAATCTCATTTTCTGGTACCTCAAAAATTAATTCATCATGTACTTGAATTAACATTTTCGTTTTTAATCCTTCAGTTTTTAAAAAATTATAAATCTTAGGCATTATTATTTTTATCAAATCAGCTGCACCTCCTTGAATAGGTGCATTAATTGCTGACCTTTCAGCAAAATTTCTTCTACTTGCAATTTTATCATTGATAAATGGGATATATATCCTTCTACCAAATGGAGTAAAAACGTGTCCTTTGCCTCTACATAAATCAATTGTATTCTTCATATATTCTTTAATACCAGGATATTTTAAAAAATAATTTTCAATGTAACTTTTTGCTTCAGAGTTTGAGATCTCCAATTGAAGAGCTAGACCATAAGGAGAAATTCCATAAATAATACCAAAATTTATGATTTTTGCTTTTCTTCTTAGATCATTATTTAACGATTCTTTATTTACTTGAAATACTTCCATTGCAGTCACATTATGAATATCTTCATCATTGCTAAAAGCATTTAGTAGTGATTTTACATTTGCTACATGTGCCAAAATTCTTAGTTCTATCTGGGAATAATCTATTGACACGATTTTGTGATTGGGCGCAGGAACAAAAGCTTTTCTTATTTCTCTCCCTTCATTAGTCTTAATAGGAATATTTTGTAAATTTGGGTCATTAGATGAAAACCTACCTGTTAAAGTACTTGCCATTCCAAAAGATGTATGAATTCTTTTTGTTTTTTTGTTTTCTCTTGATAATAAGCCTTCACAATATGTATTTCTTAGTTTTGAAAGATGTCTCCAATCCAAAACTAATGACGCCACCTCATACTTTTCTGATTTTAATTTTTCTAATATCTTCACATCTGTTTGAAAATTACCACTCTTTCCTTTTTTTCCATGCGGAAGTTCTAATTTTGTAAAAAGAATCTCACCTAGTTGTTTAGGTGAACCAATATTAAATTTTTCTCCAACAAGTTTAAAAACATCGGACTCTAAAATTTCAATTTTTTTTAAAAAAACTTTTGAAATTTTTTCTAGATGCCTATTATTTACTTTACAACCATTTATTTCCATCATTCCCACTATTTCAATAAGCGGTCTTTCAACGTAAAAATAAAAATAATATAATTTACTTTTTATCAACTCTAATTTTAAAATTTCCCATAAGCGAAAAGTTATGTCTGAATCTTCTGCTGAATATAAAAGTGCTTTATCTAAATCTACCTCAGAAAAAAGAATTTTTTTCTTATTAAAAGTTGTTACATCAGAAAATTTAATTGTTTCATGAGATAAAAAATCCATTGCTAACTCATCAAGATTATGTCCTCGAAATCCAGTTCTTAAAACGTAAGACATCAGCATGGTATCATCCATATTTTTTAAGGTTATGCCTAAAGCCTTAAGAATAATAAAATCATACTTTATATTTTGACCAACTTTAAGGATTGATTCGTCTTCCAAAATAATTTTAACTCTGGGAATAAATTCATCTAATTCAAGTTGGTCATCTTTTCTTTCTTTATGTTTTAATGGAATGTAACAAGCTTTACTATTTTCAAATGACATTGAAAATCCAACTATTTCAGCTTCTACCGGGTTAGTTGATGTAGTTTCGCAATCAATTGCTATAACTCCTTTTTCATTTGCCAAGTTACACCAAACCTCCAACATATTTAAATTGGTAATTAATTCATAATTATTTTTATTGATTCGATTTCTAATTGGAGTTCTTAATTCTTTAGTTTCTGATAAATTTAAGTCTTTCTTATTCTTACCAAAATCTTTATTACTACCGTTTCCAAATTTAGAAATTACATTTGCTTTTACTTTATTAAATTCCATTTCATCAAGAAAGTTTAAAAGTTTATTAACATCTAATGGTCGAAATTTTAGTTTATCTAAGGAGACCGGTAATTTTACATCTTGTCTTAAAGTAACTAATTGCTTAGAAATAAACGCTAAATCTTTGTTTTCTTCTAATGAGAGTCTTCTTTTCTCCTGCTTAATTTTATGAGTATTTTCAATTAAATTTTCCAAATTATCGAAATCATTAATTAACTGGGCTGCTATTTTAGGTCCTATGCCAGGAACACCAGGAATATTATCTGATGAATCTCCAGCTAATGCTTGTACATCAATTACTTTTTCTGGATACACTCCAAATTTCTCAAAAACACTCTCTCTACCAATTTCTTTTTTTTTAAGTGGATCAAACATTAGAATATTTTTATCAATTAATTGCATTAAATCTTTGTCAGATGAAACTATTGTTACTTTTTTATTTTTTTCAATTGCAATTTTTGAATATGATGCGATCAAATCGTCAGCCTCGAAACCTTTGTATTCAATGGACTTAAGATTAAAATGCTCTGGAACTTTTTTAATTATATCAAATTGAGGTTTAAGGTCATCAGGAGGATCTGATCTATTGGCTTTATATTCAGAATAAATTTGATTTCTGAACGTTTCACGAGCTGCATCAAATATTACGGCAATTTCTATATTTCCACCTTTTTCTGCTTGTATATCTTCAACAAGTTTTAAAAGCATATTACAGAATCCAAATACGGCATTTACTGGTAATCCATCAGATCTATACATTGGTGGAAGCGCATAATATGCTCTAAATATATACCCAGAGCCATCAACAAGAACTAATTCTTCTTTACTAATATCAGTCATTTTTTTTGAAATTTCATTCCACAATATGGGCAACTAACAACTTTTTCTGATGATAAATCTAAATAGACAATAGGATGAGAATCTGACCCAACACCCTTACAACTTACTTTTGAAGAAGTTATGTATTTTATTTGTTTAAAAAGCTCTTCATCCATGGGATTAAATTAATTGTCGCATTTTTATAAAAAAAATATAACTTTATTTTATAAAATGGAAAACAAAATAATAGAAGTTATAGGTTTAACAAAGAAATATTCTACTAATAATTCTTTTGCCTTGGATCATATAGACTTAAACATAGCTGCAGGTTCAATCTTTGGGTTACTTGGACCTAATGGAGCTGGAAAAAGTACATTCATAAATATTCTATCAGGGCTTACTAATAAAACATCTGGAAAAGTAAAGGTTTGTGGTATTGACCTAGATGAAAATCCAAAAACTGTAAGAGGCAACATTGGAGTTGTTCCACAGGAAATAAATATTGATCCCTTTTTTTCACCAATACAAATTATGGATATTCAAGCAGGGCTTTATGGTGTAAACAAAAATAATAATAGAAACTTAGAGATTCTAAAAAATCTAGATCTACTTGATAAAGCAAAGGCCTATTCCAGAAGTTTATCAGGAGGAATGAAAAGAAGATTAATGGTTGCTAAAGCTATGGTTCATAATCCCCCACTCCTAATTTTAGATGAACCCACTGCTGGAGTTGATGTCGAATTAAGAAGTAAATTATGGGATTCCATTCGAGAATTAAATAAAAAGGGAGTGACGATTATTTTAACAACTCATTACCTTAAAGAGGCGGAGATTTTGTGTGATAGAATAGGAGTAATTAACAAAGGAAGAGTTATAGCTTGCGATACAAAAAAAAAATTTATGAAACTTTTAGACGAGAAAGAATTAATTATAGATTTTTCAGAACCAATTAAAGAAATTCCTCGCGAAATAAAACAGTATTGTATAAAAAAAGAATATAGATCATTAACACTTAAGTTTAAGAAAAGTAAAATAAGCACAGCAGATATTATTAAAATTTTCGTTAATAAAAAATTTAAACTTAAAGAAATATCAACTAAAGAATCTGATTTAGAGGACATATTTATAAAATTATTAAAAGACTAAAAATTTTTTTGATTTCTTTTTCAATTTTAGGTTGCACATTGAATGAAAATTTATCCTACAATGAGAAAACTGTTTACAATCTCAATGCATCTAAATGGGGTGATGAAATAAATAGTTCAATTATTATTCTAGCAATACATGGATTCAACGATTATTCAAAATCATTCGAGATACCAGCAAACTTTTTTAAAAAATTTGATTTATTTACAATTGCTATTGATCTTCGTGGTTTTGGAAAAAATCCAAATCCTGGGGATTGGTATTCGTTAGAAAATCACATAAAAGATTTAGAAATTCAAATACAAAAAATTAAAAAAAAATATCCTAAAAAAAAATTATTTTTAATGGGGGAAAGTATGGGTGGAGCTATCGTTATTACTCTTCTAAATTCAAATAAAAATTTACCTATTGATGGCTCTATACTAATAGCCCCAGCGATATGGAATTTCAAAGAAAGAAACTTTTTTAAAAGTTTAACTCTAAACATATTTTCAAAAATTTTACCAAACCTTCGTGTAAGCGGAAAAGGATTCATCAAAGTTCAAGCTAGCAATAATTTAGAAGTGTTAGAAGAATTATCAAAAGATCCATTTTTTATTCATAAACCAAAATTAGAAAGTTTGAATGGTGTAACAAATTTAATGAATAAATCTTTTATCGATGCAAGAAAGTATTTAAAAAATCCTTATTACAAAACCTTAATTGTTGTTCCAATAAATGATCAGATTGTTCCTAGGAAACCATTAATTGGACTTCTTCAGGAACCAGATATTAAAAAAAACATTGGAAATAGCTTTGATTTAGGTGTTTATGTTAATAGTTACCATATGATGCTAAGAGATTTAGAAGGAAATTTTATTTCAAGGGAGATAAAAGAATGGATTCTGAATAGAAAAAATATTTTAAATTTGAATAGTTTTAAAGCCCCTCTAGAAAAACTTACGAATGAACCTTATTATCATATACTAGATTAATGAAATTTATTACCAAAATCGTTTTCTTGTTTTTCCTAACTTTTTCAAGCGCAGTTATTTCTGATGAAATCATTCAAGACCGTAACGGAAATTACTTCTTAATGAAGGATGATGGTACATTTGTAAAATTACCTAAACCAAAACCAGGTAATAAATATGTCATACAGAAAAAAAAAGTAAAAAAAGTAAAAAAAAATATTGTTAATGAACCAAAAAAAAAGGCAAGGAGAAGAACAAACCAGGGAATTAGATAATGAATGATAAAAATAAAAAGGCAATCTGGGCACTAATTCAAAGTCGTGGTGATTTTCTTTCAAATAAACTATCTCCTCATCCTAGTCATCCTAATGGACGTAACCCTTATGCACATATCTGTAGTTTAATTAAGTTACATTTTGGGTGTTCATACAAAGAGGTTAAAGATGAAAGGCTAGTCGATTTAGTAAAGTTTATTGAAGGCCTTAAAGACTAAATGAACGGGAAGATCTCATTTTATAAGGGAGGAAATATTATGCTTTTAGATCTTCCCATCGTTCAATTTTCTGACACTAAGTCAGTTACACTATAACTAAGCAATTAATATGCCAAATTTTTTGACTTAATTTCATTGGTGATTTAAAAAAAATGTAATAATTTAGGTTTTTATATAATTATGATTTCTAGCTTTGAGTTAACATACGCAGCATTTTTGTTTCCTGCTATCCCTTTAATGATGATTTCATTCAATAATAGGTATACATCTTTAAGCAGATTAATAAGAAAAATTCACGATGAATTTATTAATAAAAAAATTTCAAAGAAAGATAAATCAGCAATGAGATACTTGGCTCAAATAGATATTTTGAATAAAAGATTAGTTTACGTTAAGCTAATGCAACTTTTTTCTGGCTTATCTTTTTTTTTTAATCTACTAACCATTTTAATTGGAATTTATGAAATAAAATCTTCTGTTTTTTTTTTCATTGTTGCATTAACTTTTTTTTGTATCGCAATTATCGTTTTTTTGATTGAGATTCACTTGAGTAGTAAAGCACTTAAAACACACCTTAAAGACTTAGAGGATCTAGAATAATCATTTGATATTATGTTAGGATTACTTAAAGAAATTAGAAATCACCCAAAAGGTCTGTTAATACTTTTTTTAACCGAACTTTGGGAACGTTTTAGTTACTACGGCATGAGGGCAATTCTTGTTCTCTACTTAGTTTCTGAACATAGCAATTCTAATCCAGGACTTGGTTGGTCAAATAGTGAAGCAATAAAACTTTATGGCTGGTATACCGCTTTAGTTTATTTGGCATGTATTCCTGGTGGAATAATTGGAGATAAATTCTTAAACAACAGAGATGCAGTTTCTCTGGGTGGTGCTTTGTTATGTGTTGGACATTTATCACTTGCTATACAAAACGAATCTTTTTTTTATATAGGATTAATTTTGATAATAACTGGAGTTGGGCTTTTAAAACCTAATATTTCAACTCTTGTAGGTAATCTTTACAGAGAAAATGATCATAAACGAGACCAAGGGTTTACAATCTTTTACATCGGTATAAATATTGGTGCTTTTTTTTCTAGCTTAATTGTTGGTTATATAGGTGAAGTATATGGATGGCATTATGGTTTTTCTCTTGCAGGATTTGGTATGCTTATTGGTCAATATTTTTTTTTAAGTGGGAAGAATAGTCTTCACGAATTGAATTCAAAAAAAAAATTATCAAACTTTAATTTTTCATTCTCTTCAATCGAAAAAGATAGAATTAAACTAATTTTAATATCATCCCTAATTTTAATTATTTTCTGGGCTTCTTTTGAACAGGCTGGAGGATTAATGAATATATATGCATTTGAAAAAACTAATAGAAATTTAAGTTTTGTTAATTTTGAAATTCCTGCTAGTTGGTTTCAATCTATTAATCCATTGATGATAATTTTACTTGGATTTCATGTTTCAGCATTTTGGGTTTTTATGAGGAAAAAAAATATAACTAGTTCTTCACTATTTAAAATATCAGTGGGAATTATTATTATGGGATTAGGTTTCGTATTTATGTGCTTTGCATCACACGAGTCTTCAATATATGGAAAGTCTTCAATGTATTGGCTAATTTTAGCATATTTATTTCACACCGTTGGAGAGCTTTGCGCTTCTCCAGTAATATTATCTTACATCACAAAACTTTCACCAAAAAAATTGGTTGCAAGCATTATGGGTATTTATTTTGCAACAATCGGTTTAGGAAATAAATTGGCTGGAATAATTGGAGAAAATTCCTCAAGTTTGGGAGAAACAACGATATTTTTAGGTATAACAATCTTGTGTTTAGTTGTAGGTTTTACAGTAATTTTTTTTCATAAAAAACTAGTTAGGTTGTCTCATGGTATCGATAATTAGTTTCTTTGGCGCCCGTAGCTCAATTGGATAGAGCATTTGATTTCGGCTCAAAAGGTTAAGGGTTCGAATCCTTTCGGGCGCACCATTTCATTAAATTTACTTTGAAATAATTATTTTTATTATAAAATCTGCTTTATGGAAACAGTTCTGAAAACTAATAATCATATAACGCTATCTTGGGTTAAACACATTCTTAGGTGTAGTAACATAAAATTTTATATTTTAGATGAATCAATGTCATCTGTTGAAGGAAATATTACTGCAATTCCCATGAGAATTCTTGTGGATAGAGAAAATCTTAAGAGAGCAAAAAAAATAATAGATCAAGCTCAGCAAGAACTTTAAAAATAATCACAAAAAAGCTAATTAAATTTTATGAACTTATTACCGTTTTCTCTTAACCAATCTTTTTTTTCAATGTAATTTTGATCCAATTGCTCCACATTAAACCAAAATTTTTTTGAATGGTCAGGAACTAATATATGTGCTAATTCATGAATAATAACATAGTCTATTATTTTCTTGGGTAATAAAATAAGTTTCCAATTTAAAAAAATCTCTGATTTACTAGTACAACAACCCCATCTAGCTTTATATGTTTTTACAACAACTGATTGAAATTTAATATCTGTACTTTTAGATAAATTTATTACTCTTTTTGTTAAGTAATTCTTGGATTCATTTTTTAACCACGAAATAAAAATAAATTTCATCTTTATCTTTTTTTTACATGAAATTTTAATTATGTTTTCATTAATTTTAACTTTATTGTTTTTTGACTCAAAAAACTTAATTACGTAATTTTTACCTAAAATTGGAAATTTTTTTTTTTCAGAAAATTCAATAATGTTTATTTTTTGTTTTAACTTACTATCAATCCATGGTTTTTTTTTCAAAATAATTTCTCTAAGATAATTATCATCAACAAAGTTTGGACAAAATATTACTGCCTTTCCATTTTTTATTTTCAGGGAAATAGTTCGACTCCTTCTTAAAGATCTTTTAATCTCGACGCCTTCAATATTTTTAGAATTTCTTTTCTTTTTAAAAAAAATATCAAAAATTTTCATTCAACTCTTTTAAACTAAGGTTCTTAAATGTTTTTGGTAGATAATTATTAAAGTAGTTATTGAGAACCGGAAAATTTTCAGCTAAAACTTTAAAACTATCCCTTTCGATTTTTAATACTATAGAGTTTTTCTTTGCCGTTATAGTCCCGGTTCTTCTTCCCCCCTCTAAAATTACCCGCGAACCAAAATGCGAACCAACTTTGTAAGTTTTTTTAAAAATTTTTCCATTTTTTGTTTTTCTGAAAATATTCTCAAATTCACCTGTTTGTACTATATAGAAGCCATCAGCAATCATACCCTCTTCAAAAACTATATCTCCTTTTTTATACACCTCATATGAAACAGATTTCTTATTCAATGATTCAGTCAAAACTGCTTTTCTGGGAACAAAAAATTCTAATATCCAGTTAAACAAAACCCTTATCTTTGTTGAAAATGAAGGAATAAATGTTAAATAAAAGGCCCTCCAAATTATCCAACCTAGTAGACCTTTAATTGTAAAAAAAAAAACTTTACCTACTCCCACTTTAAATCCCAAAGATGCTAATGAACCCTTAGATGTATACTTAAATTTTCTTAAATTTCTACTTTTGGACTTGAGAACTATATTTTTAGCTAAATTTTTTGCTTGGCGAACTGCAAACTGAGCGGTAGGAGGTGAATATTCATCTTTAACGTTTGAAGAGTTGGGAACTATTGCTGCGTCACCCAAAGCCCAAACATTTGAAAAACCTTTCACTTGTAAAAATTCATCCGTTATAATTCTTCCATATTTAAGAGGTAATGATGATTTTTTTACAATTTTTGTAGCCACTGAACCAATAGTAGAAATTAAAGTATTAGTTTCAATAGTTTTTCCATTACTTAGGATTGCATTATATTTAGAAACCTCTTTAAGAGCAGTTTTTAAATATATTTTTATTTTTCTCTTTTTAAATACTTTTTGAGTATAATCCCCAATATCATTGCCCAATTCTGGTAAAAGATTTTTAGAATATTCGACAATAAAAAATTTTAGCTCTTCTTCATTAATATTTTTGTAGAAAGGAAGTAGTCGATCAGTCATTTCTTTAAGTTCCCCAACTGTTTCGACACCTGAAAATCCTCCACCAACAACCACCATGTTTAATAATCTTTTTTTTAATTTTGCGTCTTGTGTGACATCAGCTAATTCAAGACATTGCAGGATATGATTTCTTACATTGTAAGCATCGTGAAGATTTCTCATTGTTAAGGAATGATGCTTAAGTCCAGGAATAATCTCTAAGTTACATTCTTGGCCTAGTGCTATTACTAAATGATCATAATCAATTTTATGTTGTCTTCTCCTAAACCCTTGCAAAATTTTTATGTTTTTATTTTTTAAATCAATATACTGAATTTCTGCATTTCTAAACTTTACATTAGGTAACATTTGTCTTATCGGAGTAACAGCATCACTCGCTGATATCGTTCCTGAAGCTACTTCAGGTAAGAGAGGCTGAAAAATAAAGTAATTATTATCACTTATCAATTCAACATCCATGTAACTTTTTTTTATTTGTTGTAATCTTTTTGCACAATAGACACCACCAAATCCTCCACCTAAAATTAAAATTTTCAAACTAGTTACCTTCCAATGAATTCTATTCTAAATTTCTTAGAAGTTAATTTTACAAGCGATAAGGATCCATAGCTTATTTTTTCCCAATAATTTTTTAATAACTTATCAAATGGCTCTTCTATTAAATTTGAAATCATTCCATTTATTGAACCAGCATGAGCAACTATTAGAACATCATGTTTATCCTCACAAATTTCATCTGTAAATTCCTTTAGTCTTTTTAAAAAAGCATTGTTACTCTCTCCATTTGGTATAGTAAAGTTCATCATATCTTTCTCCCAATTTTCTACCAACTCTTTTGGAATAGATTGCTTAGGCTTCATTTCCCAGTCACCTAAATTTAGTTCCATTATCCTGGAATCAATATGAATATTTTCTGATATTTTTTTTGCAAGTTTAACACATCTTTTTAACGGGCTGGAAAAGATTTTTACTCGACTTAATTCTTTAATTTCATGAGTAATTTTCTTTTTAATTAACTTTACTTCCTCTTCAAAAGATGATGAAACATCTAAGTCTGTTTGCCCATAAAAAATATCGGTTTCTACATTAAGCGAGGTATGTCGTAAAAAAAAAATTTTCATTAAAATCTTATCTCGAAACCTTTAAATTTTTTAAAAGATGTTTCATTAGCTTTCACATCTTGAACATTGCTAAATATTGGTCCCTTATAACATTCTATTAAAAACATTTTAATATTTTTTTTTTTTCCTGAGATTTTAATTCTTACAGATTTATCTTCACAATTCATTACCCAACCTACCAAATCAAAATTTTTTGCAGTTTTCTCAACCCACGCTCTATAACCTACACCTTGGACTCTTCCCTTAACTTCAATACTAAATGTGGTTAAATCACTTATCATCTAAGTCTCTGTATTCAACTTCAATAACATCATCAGCATTCTTGGATTTATTTTTTTGATTGTTATTTTTTTTATTAATTATTAGCTTCCAAACAGTCGACCTTAACTGTTTAACCAATAATATTAAACCTAAAATATCTGTAAAAAAACCTGGAATTATTAATAAAATTCCAGCAATCTTTTTGTACACCCATTCATTTGGTTCTAATGCTAAATCTTTAATGTCATTTAAGTTTATTTTACTTCTTAATAAGATAATGCCAAAAATACTTGTAAAAATTATTAAAAAAACTACTAGAAAAAAACCAAGAAAATCGCCAAATAAGATAAATAGAAGAATTTCGATTATTGGTATTAAAAGAATAAATTTCAAATTCATACTTATTTTTTACCACCATTGTTTTTTTTTTTAAATATAATTAAATATACATATTATAAAATGACTGAAACCTTAAATATTCTTGCAAACTTTTTAATTCCTTTTCTAATCGGGAGTTTAATCTTTTTCTCTTCAATTGTAGCTCCAAATACCTTTATCAATCTTGATGAAAAAAATGCGAGAAAGTTTATACGAACTTTATTCCCAAAAATATACACATATGCAGGCATCTTAAGCTTATTAATAGCCATTTTTCTTCTTAAGGTTGAAGTTTTCTACTCTTTTATTTTTTTTGTTATCTCTCTTGGATATTTTTATTCCAAATTTTTCCTAATGAAAAAAATTAACATTGCCTCTGATTTAAAGGATGATAAAAAATTTAAAATCTTGCACAGATTTAGCGTTATAATTTTTATATTACAAATCATCTTAATGGGATTTGTTTATTATTTACTTATGAATTAATAATTTTTGATAATAATTCTACGCCTACATATTTAAAACCAAAGCTTTCACCTTCGATTAAATCAAAACCTTTTTCAGGTTCACCTAAATCTGAGATTATTAATCTTGCACCTTTAAATTCTTCATCTAATGTAAGAATTGAAGGGGTTACGATTGTGTTAATGTTCACTTTTCTTGCTGCGTCTAAACCTCTTGGTGAATCTTCTATAGCAACACATGCTTGAGCTGGTAATCTTAGTTTTTCCAAGGCCCACTCATAAATTTCTGGGGATGGTTTTTTGTTTTGAGTACAATCTCCATGAGCAACAATATCAAAAATTTTCTTATGATCAATTTTTAACCCTTTTTCAAATAAATTTATTAAATTGACTTCCGATGTTGAAGACACTAAACCAATTTTAATGGACTTTTGCTTTAATTCATCTATTAACCTCATAATTCCTGGTCTTGTTTTTATTTTAGATTCAGCTAAATAATCTTCGTAAATTTCGTTTTTTGCTTTATGTATTGAATCTACATATTTAGTCAGGTTTTTATAGGTAAGCATTTCAGGCCAAGCCCTTTTAATATGATATATAATTCTTTCTTTACCACCTCCAATATTTATTAATTCCTTATATATAGCTTCATCCCAAAACCAATCTAAGTTAAATTCCTTAAAAGCATCATTAAAAGCCTTTCTATGGAAATTTTCAGTCTCAGCAATTGTTCCATCAACATCAAAAAAAACTGCACTAAGTTCCATTTTTAATTCTTTCAATAATTTTAGAGGAAGATTTATTTTTTGTACACTTTATCAGAATCACCGAACCACTCCATTTTTTTATTTCATTATTACCAATAACTTGATTAATTTTGTAATCATCACCTTTAAAAATAAAATTTGGTTTTATTTTTTTTATAATATTTAATGGCGTTATTTCGTCAAAAATAACAATTCTATCTATGAACTCAAAGCTTGACAATATACATGACCTTTCATAGTGGTTTATAATTGGTCTGCTTTTTCCCTTTAGTTTTCTGACAGAATTATCACTGTTAAGTCCAACTATTAAAAAATCGCATTTCTCTTTTGCCTTCTTTAAGTAGTCGATATGACCCTGATGAATCAAATCAAAGCAACCATTAGTAAAGCCAATCTTATGCGATCCCAAACTTCTTAACTCGTTTACAAGATAATCAATAGACAAAACTTTATGATCAATTTTTTTTGTTTTTGTCGTTTCTGAACGGTTTACTACCGCCGTTCCAAACTTACCTACTGCAATTCCTGCAGCTTCATTAGCTAGTTCAATAGACTCATTGAAATCTTCATTTCTTGCTATACCAGATGCAATGTATGAAACTACCGTATCACCTGCACCGGAGACATCAAAAACTTCCTTGGCTTTAGAAGGAATATGAAAATTCCTGCCATTTTTTCTAACAACTGAAATTCCATCTGATCCTCTGGTTGTAATGACCGATTCAAAACCATGTTCCCTAATAAGTTTTTTTGATACTTTCTCAATTATTTGATCATTTACATTGTTTTCATTCTTACCTAATAACTCTTTTTGGTTGGGAGTTATGATAGTTGAATTTTTGTAATATCCAAGATTAATATTTTTGGGATCAACAATTATAACTTTTCCTTTTTTGTTACATATTTTTATCAACTTAGCTATTAATTTTTTTGTCAGTAACCCCTTTTGGTAGTCAGAAATAACAACAACATTAGAATTCTTAATATTTTTTGTGAATTTTTCTATTATCTTTCTTTCAATATTTTCATTTACAGAATTAACATCTTCATTATCAACTCTAAGAATTTGTTGGTTTCCCGAAACAAACCTGTGTTTTTTTGTTGTACACCTACCTTTATCAACTATTAAGTCGAAAGATAAATGTTTTTCTTTCTTACATAACGAAATAATGGTTTTTGATTCAATGTCATCCCCAACAACGGAAATTAAATGACATTTAGTTTCTGCGGCACAAATATTTCGAGCAACATTCCCTGAGCCACCAAGAACTTTTTTATTGTATTTGGATAACTTTAAAATAGGTATTGGTGCCTCTGGTGATATTCTTTCAACTCTACCATCGCTATAGCAATCTAATATAATATCACCAACACATAAAACTTTACCAACAGACTTCATTTTTGCTTTTCCTTTTTTAAAAGCATATCAAAATATTCGATAGTTTTCTTTAACCCTGTTTCTCTATCAAAAGATGGTTCCCATCCAAGTTTCTGTTTTGCAATGTCAATGTCTGGACATCTTTGCTTGGGATCATCTGTTGGAAGTTTTTGATTTATAAGTTTGGATTTACTACCTGTTAGGTCAATTATTTCCTGGGCAAGGTTTTTAATTGAAATTTCTGATGGATTTCCAAGATTAATCGGTCCTGGTAAGTTTTTCTTTTTCATCATCAAAAAAATCCCATCCACTAAATCGTTTACATAGCAAAATGATCTTGTTTGAGATCCATCACCATAAACAGTAATATTTTTATTAGTCAAAGCTTGAATTATAAAATTTGAAACTACTCTACCATCATTTTTCTGCATTCTTGGACCATAGGTATTGAAAATTCTAATTACCTTAACATCAACATTATGTTGTCTTTTATAATCCCAAAAAATAGTTTCAGCACATCTTTTTCCTTCATCATAACATGCTCTTGGCCCATCTATGCTTACGGCTCCTTTATAGGATTCACTTTGCGGATGAACCTCTGGATCACCATAAATTTCAGAGGTTGATGCCTGCATAATCCTAGAGCCAGTTCTCTTAGCTAATCCGAGCATATTAATTGCTCCATGAACGCATGTTTTAACAGTTTGAACTGGATCATTTTGATAGTGAACGGGAGATGCAGGGCAAGCAAAATTAAATATTTCGTCCACTTCTAAATAAGTAGGGAAGGTTATATCATGCCTTAAAATCTCAAAATTTTTATTATCTAAAATTTTAATTAAATTATTTTTATTACCAGTATAAAAGTTGTCGCAGCAAATTACATAGCTTCCTTCATCGACAAGCCTTTCACAAATATATGAACCTATGAATCCTGCACCACCAGTAACTAAAACTCTCTTTTTCACAATTCCTACCTTAAACTAATTTCAATTTTTAATCTTTGGTTTTTTTTTAAATAAAACGAAGCCTCATCAAAACTTGGAGGGCCAAAAAAAACTTTGGCGTCATTACTAAAACCAAATTTTTCTTGAGGAATTGATAAAAAGGTATCAAATTCATTATTTGAGTTTTTATCATGATAAATAGCTATTGCATAGTGAGATTCAGCCAAGTCATT
>MDSY01152241.1_pt1 | contig 23393 bp, 18 predicted proteins | sample 811131 | NCBI WGS metagenome assembly MDSY01 (sample SAMN05326643, study PRJNA326480) | marine metagenome | isolation source: seawater | place: Atlantic Ocean: South West | collected 2010 | reverse complement strand
TATGTAGATGAAAATAGCCTCACTTCTGCTTACTCTTCATTTAATTCTAGCTTAGTCGGTGCATCAGGTGCAATATATGGCGTGTTAGTTGCTTTTGCTTTTTCATTTCCTAATTCAGAGTTAATGTTACTTTTTCCTCCAATCCCAATAAAAGCAAAATTTTTGGTACCAGGATTAATTCTAATTGATTTATTTTTTGGTTTTACATCATTTTCAGTTGGTCCAATTGCTCATTTTGCTCATGTTGGTGGTGCCTTAACAGGGTTAATTATGGTTTGGTATTGGAAAAGAAATCAATTTAATAATAACAGATGGAACTGATAGATAATTTAAAATTCAAGTATAAAAACTTGGACGTTTTAGGTCAAATTATAGTTTGGATGATAGTTTGTTTTATATTACCCTTTTTGGTAAACACTTTTTTGTATTTATTTAATGCAAACTCTTATTCTGTAATTAGTTTTTTTGAAGTTTCTCCATCAATTTCCCAGTTATTTTACAAACCTTGGTCTATACTAACTTATGGTTTTTTTCATGCTGATCTATGGCATCTGGTTGGAAACATGATAATCCTTTATTTTAGTGGAAGAGTAGTTTTAGATCTTTTTGGAAAAGAAAAATTTCTCAAGATTTTCCTTATAGGTCTCTTGTGTGGATCATTAACTTACCTGTTGAGTTATAATATTTTTCCTGCTTTTAAGGGGTTAAAACCACCAATGATAGGCGCTTCTGCAGGAGCTATGGCTGTTTTTATTTTTTTGGCAGCTTATATGCCAACATATTCCTTTCGTATCATATTATTTGATGTAAAAATTATTTATTTGGCAGCATTTTTTATTGTGTCTGATATAATTCAAATACCCTCTGGAAATGCTGGAGGTCACTTAGCTCATTTGGGTGGTGCAGCCTGGGGATACTTTTATAATTCTAAATTAATACAAGGAAAAGATTATGGTAATTGGATAATAAGTTTTTTAAATTATGTTCAAGGATTGTTTAAAAAGAAAATAAAAGTAAAGAAAGTTTACAGAAAAAAAACCTACTCAACGTCGTCAAGACAATCTATAGATCAGCATAAAATAGATTTAATACTGGACAAAATCAGTAAATCAGGTTACGATAGTTTAACCAAGGAAGAGAAAGACATACTTTTTAAGGCAGGACAAAATTGATTTTTTCCAAAGACAGAAGAAGCTTATTTGAAAAATTTATGTTTTTATTAAATTTATTAAATACTGTTTTAATTTTAATTTGCTACATTTTAAATAATTACTATCACCCATTATTTTCTACTATTTCTTTTCTAACTTTTGTTTTTCCGATATTAGTTTTAATAAATATTAGCTTTTTTGTTTATTGGTCAATTAAACTTGACCTTAAATTGATATTTTCTTTTTTAATTATAATATTTCTTTCTTACAATTCATTTTCTTTTTTTAGAATGGGAGATAAGAACAAAAGTGAATTGAAAGGGTTTCAAATTATGAGTTTTAACGCAAGGTTGTTTAATCACTACAAGTGGATTGAAAACGATAGTATTCCTTTTGCTACAGAAAAGTTTTTTAAGAAAAATATTCCAGATGTATTGTCTATTCAAGAATACCATGGGGATTACCAGTATTTATTAAATAATTATAAAAATAAATATATTTACTTTTCAGGGAACAACGTTGGTCAATCTATACATACTAATAATCGGATTATCAATAAAGGATTGGTTGAGTTTAATAGTTCAGTGAATAGTGCAATTTTTATTGATATTGTTCAAAAAAAGGACACACTTAGAGTCTATAATGCTCATTTTGAGTCTTTCAAAGTTGACATACAGGATTTGAAAGCAGATTTAATAAGTCTAAAAAGTGTTATTAGCAAAATGAAAAAAACTTATCTAATTCAAAATGACCAATCAAAGATATTGCTTGATCATATTTCAAAATCTCCTTATAAAATAATTTTGACAGTTGATTTAAACAACACAGAATATTCTTTTGTTTATAAGCAAATTCAAAAAAATCTAAAGGATGTTTTTGATTTAAAAGGTGTTGGTTTTGGTTCTACATACGACTTCAAATTTATGCCAATTAGAATAGATTATATATTTATTTCTAAATCACTTTCTGTTAAAAAATTCAAAATTTTTGATGAAAAAATATCTGATCATAAGCCTATTAGTGGATTTATAGATATTTAATTCTTTTATTTATGTAATTGTAGATAAATTCCTGGATAACAGTTTATTATATTTTAAAAAAACTAAAACAACACCCCCCGTATACTCGAGTTTCATAATAGTTTTGAATATCTTTTAAGTTTGTTTTTTTTGAATGTTCTATTATAATTAAGCCTTCATCTTGTAAAAGTTGTTTATAAATTATTAGTTGAATTATTTTTTCATAATTCATTTGTTCAAAATCATATGGTGGATCTGCAAAAATAATATTATAGTTTGTGATGTTTTTATTTAAAAATTTAAACACATCAGATTTTATAACCTTAATATTCAACGAAAGTTTAATAGAAACAGATTTTATAAAATTTATACATTTAATATTAAAATCAACACAAGTAATATCTTTTACTCCTCTTGATGAAAATTCGTAACTTAAATTACCCGTACCACTAAATAAATCAAGTATTGATATTTCGGATAGTTGAAAGATGTTGCTTATTATGTTAAATAATGCTTCTTTAGCTTGATCTGTAGTTGGTCTTACAGGTAAATTTTTAGGAGCATAAATTTTTCTTCCTTTGTATATCCCAGAAATGATTCTCATATTATTACGTAATCAATTTCAGAATATTTTTCAAGTTTTTTTCTATTGATTTCTTCCTTGATATCAAGAATTTCTATATTATTAATAAATTTAGTTAGTAGCAGATAAGTTTCACTTTCCTTTTTAATTTGTCCTAACAAAGAAAGTTTATGCTTGTTTTGATCAATTTTATTTTGTTTTAAAACAAAAAGTAAAAAATAAAGAATATCTTCTTTTTCATTAAAATCAAAAATGTTATAGTAAATAAGTTTTTTGTTTTTTAAAATTATAATATGAAAATTATTTAATTGAATATTAGCATAAATAGATACTTCTTTAGATGAATCATATTTAATTAGCTTTTTTATCAATATTGTTGAATAATGATAGTAATTAAAAGAACCAAATTTTTCTAATAAGTAATTATTGACATTCACAAATGGTAAGAACACATTTACAGCTTCTATTTCATCAATTAAATCGTGTGCTGCGAAATCACCCTTAATGAGCTTAGAATTAAATTTAAGGTATTCTAAGCTTAATTCTTCTTGAAATAGATTCAAAGGGACCAAGGCGGATAGTTTATTAAGAACTATTAATTTAACCTTAATAACATTAGAATTAATAATTTCAAATTTATTAATAACTAAATCTAACTTATCAGAAAGTTTGTTTGGTTCAACTTTTTCCTCAAACTTTTCACTAATATATTGAATTATATTGCCCTTAGTATCTGATAAAATTAAATCAAGGTTATGTGAACTTAACTTTATTAAAAGATTTGTACTTGGCTTTATTTTAATTTCTTGCGATTGCATCATAGGTTGTTGGCCAATTCCCATTGGTATTAACCTCTGTTAGGGATCCTAGAACAAGAGAGGGGCCATTGACACCATCAACAGACATTAATCCTTTTTCTTGCTTTAAGAGGTCTTTATTTTGATCCCATAAAACAATGTCTTTAGAAATACTTACTTCAAAAACAGGAACATCATAGTCTCCTTTTTTAATTATATCAGATTTGATTTTAAACATTGCATCAACTCCCTTTATTGGAACTAGAGCTAAATTTTTATATCTCAAAGAGCTACCAAATAATGAATCTTTTACATTAACATACCCAAGTGTGTCAATCACTACAACTTCTCTTAACATATCAATACGAAAAGTTCTGTCATATTCTAAAAAACTAGAATCTCTTTTTTGAATGAGAGTGTATTGAGCGGTATCAATAAACTTAATTAAACCTTCAAAATTATCAGAATAAATACCATTAACACTTTTAAAGGCTATTTGAGAATTACGAATATCTTTTAATCTATCAATTACTTTTAAGAATCTTTCATTTTTAACTTTATTAAATTCTATAGGTCCGTTTATTGACCCATAGACTTTGTAGGCGAAAATTAAAATAAGTATCCAAAGTAGACCCTCAATTATTCTCTTGTATTTTGATATGAATTCCATAGTATAATTAATTATATTTAAACAAAACTACAAATTTTTTTGGTTCTCGAAAGTTAGTATTAATAATAGATTTTTTTAAATTTAAAATCCAATGAATTCCTTAGAATTTTACAAATTACTTTTGAAAAATTTCAAATTTGAACCTACTAATGATCAATCATTAGCTATTCAAAGTTTGAGTGAGTTTTTATTTAATAAAGATGGGATTAGTTTGTTTTTATTAAAAGGGTATGCTGGAACGGGTAAAACCACCCTTATGAAAACTTTAGTAGAAAATTTACATTACAACAAAATGAGTTTTTGTTTACTTGCTCCGACAGGAAGAGCCGCAAAAGTTTTATCAAAATATACTGAGAATAATGCCTCAACTATTCATAAAAAAATATACTATTCAAAAGTTGATAAATCAGGAAACTTTAAATCCACTCTAAAAAAAAATAAAATTAAGAATATTGTTTTTATTGTAGATGAAGCTTCAATGATTTCTGATTTTTCAAATTCAAATGATCTCTTTAAAAAAAATTCATTTTTAAAAGATATAATTGATTTTGTAGATTTTAAAACTAATTCAAAATTAATTTTTATAGGAGATACAGCTCAATTACCCCCTGTAAATCAAACAATTAGTCCAGCATTGAATTCAGAATTTTTAAAAACTACTTATAATATAAATATTGATGAATATGAGATTAGTGATGTAGTAAGGCAAGCAGAAGAATCAGGTATACTATATAATGCCACAGTGATTAGAAATAGTATAATTAATAATGATTTAGATTTTAAATTTAAAAAATTTAAAGATATATTTTCTCTGTCAGACGGTTTTGAAATTCAAGAATCAATTGAAAATAGCTTTAATGAAATTGGAAGAGATAACTCTATAATTATTGTGCGTTCCAATAAACGTGCAAATCAATATAATCAACAGATCAGAAAGACTATTCTATCTCACGATCATAAAGTTTGTTCAGGAGATTTACTAATGATTACAAAGAATAATTATTTTTGGACCTCATCTGATTCAGAAATACCTTTTTTAGCAAATGGTGATATTATAGAAATTGTTAAAATACATAGAATTAGAGAGCTGTATGGATTTGAATTTGCAGAAGTAAATATTAGAATGGTAGATTATAGTAATTACCCTTCATTTGATACAATTATTATGCTTAACACATTAGATTCTGATTTGCCATCTCTCTCATATGAACAATCAAACAATTTATATCAAGAAGTTCAAAAGGATTATATAAATATAAAATCAAAATATAAAAGATTTTTAAAAACTAAAGAAAATCCATTTTTCAATGCTCTTAATGTCAAATTTTCTTACGCTATTACTTGTCATAAAGCACAAGGTGGACAATGGCCAGTTGTATTTATTGAAAAACCTTTTCTGAAAGATGGACCAGATATTGATTATATGAGATGGTTATATACCGCTGTAACAAGAGCTGAAAGTAAACTTTATTTAATTGGTTTTTAATAAAAAATATAACTGTATTTTTATATAAAATTTTAAATGATGAAGACTGTTGCAATGATTCCAGCTAGATATGATTCTGAAAGATTACCAGGGAAATTAATGATGGATTTAGGAGGGATTCCTTTGGTTTTAAGGACATATAAGAATGTAGTGAATTCAGGATTATTCGATGAAGTATATGTAGTTACAGACTCTAAAATAATTTTTGAATTAATTAAAAAAAATGGTGGACGTATTTTTATGAGTTCTGTTAAACACGAAAGTGGTTCTGATAGAATAGCTGAATTTGCTTCTGAAATAAAAGCAGATTTAATACTTAACGTTCAAGGTGATGAGCCTTTTATTGACAAAAAAAGTCTTAAAAAATTAATTGATGTATTTAATAATGATTTTCAAAATACAATAGATTTGGCATCTTTAATGCAACCAATAATTGAATTAAGTGATTTAGATAATCCAAATAATGTAAAAGTTGTAGTAGATAATAATAATTTTGCTATTTACTTTTCCAGATCTGTTATTCCATATAATAGTTTAAATATTAAAAACATAAATTATTTTAAACACATAGGAGTTTATGCTTTTAGAAAAGAAAGTCTATTGTATTTTCATAAATCCAAATCTTCCCCTCTAGAAAAATTAGAAAAATTAGAACAATTAAGATACTTAGAAAACGGAAAGAAAATTAAAATGGTTAAAACTAATTATAAAGGTCATGGGATTGACGTCATGGATGATTTGATTAATGCTAGAAAAATAGTTAATGAATAAAGTAGCTGATATTATATTTTTTAAAATTTTTAAATGGAAGATTTTAGGAGATTCTAATCTACCAAAAAAATGCGTTGTTATTGTAGCTCCCCATACTCACTGGGTAGATTTTTTTTTAGCAATGATAGTTAGAAAAGTAACTAATCAAAATATAAATTTTATTGCTAAAAAAGAGCTTTTCAAATTCCCTGTTGGATATTTTATTAGAACTTTGGGTGGGAGACCGGTAAATCGAACAAGTAGATCGAAAACAGTTGATGCTATTTCCGAAATTTTTAATAATGAAACTGAATTTAAATTAGGAATATCTCCTGAGGGAACTAGAAAAAAAGTTGAAAAATGGAAGTCAGGATTTTATTATATAGCTAAAAAAGCTTCTGTTCCAATTATCAGTGTCACTTTAAATTTTAAAGATAAAAATGTTAATTTTTCAACTCCCTTTTATCCTACAGATAATTTTGAAGCGGATTTGAAAAAATTAAGATTTTTTTTCAAGGGTGTTAAAGGAAAAATTTCAAAATACTCTTAAACTAAAGCATATTATTGAATACATTTTGGACATCATCATCCTCCTCAATTTTTTGAATTAATATATTCACTTCTTCTTTTTTTTCTTCACTTAAATCCTTCAATTGCTTAGGAATTCTTTCAAATTCAGAAGATATAATTTCAATTTTTCTAGATTCTAATTCTTTTTGAATTATCCCATAGTTTTCAAAAGGGGAATATATTAAAAATCCATCATCTTCTTTAATAACTTCATCGACACCAAAATCTATTAATTCTAATTCTAACTCTTCAATATAGATACCTGTTTTAATCTTAAAATTACATACTCTGTCAAACATGAATTCTACTGAACCAGCCGTCCCTAAACTACCCCCATATTTATTAAAATAACTTCTTACATTTGCGACTGTTCTGTTATTGTTATCACTAGCGGTTTCAACTATAATTGCAATTCCGTAGGGACCATATCCTTCAAATAATATTTCTTTAAAATTTTCAGATGATTTGTCAGAAGCTTTTTTTATAGCTCTTTCGATATTTTCTTTAGGCATGTTGGCAGCTTTCGCATTTTGAATTACTGCTCTTAATTTTGAGTTTGATTCTGTGGATGGGCCTCCATCTTTAATAGCCATAACTATATCTTTACCAATCCTTGTGAATGTCTTAGCCATAGCAGACCAACGCTTCATTTTTCTGGCTTTTCTAAATTCAAATGCTCTACCCATATTTTCAAAGATATATTAAAATTTATATAAGGTAAAATTCAATTTTTTATAAGATCTTTTAAAAGGTCATTATAGCTAAATTGTAAATGCTCAGGAAAGATATTTTGCTTTGAAAATAATGCTAAATATCTATTTTCGTTAGTTGTATAAACATATTTATAATTAACCTTTTCTAGTTTTAAGTTTTTTACAATTGAATATATAAATTCATCATGATTTACTAAATCTTTGCAACCGTGATGAACTATTCCATTTATTCCCCTACTTATGATATAATGAATTTGTTTTGCAAATATTTTAGCAGAATTTAAGTTTACTATTAAGTTAGGAAATATTTCAATTGAAATGGATTCATTGGATTTATTAATAATATCTTTTATTCTTTGAGAATTTCTATCAAATATCATTGGAGATCTCAAAATAAGCCAGTTTTTTGACCTCATTCTTAATATTTTATTTTCAATATTAATTTTAAATCTACCAAAAACACTTTCTGAAAATGTTTTGTCATTCTCATAGCTTGGAAAATTTGTAAATGAATCGAATACGTTTGAAGAAGAAATAAATAATAGTTTTATATTTTTTTTATCACAATGCATTATTAGTTTTTCATGAAAAAATATTTGATTATTAAAGTCTCCTTTCAAACTAGATATTATTAAGTTTGGATTCACTTCTTTTAAAATTTGGTTGAAATTATTTTTTAAGTTAAAATTATAAAACCTCTTATTTTTTTTAAAATCAATGTTTTTATTGTAAGTACCATAAACATCATAAAATGGATTTAGTTCTTTAAAAATAGTATAGCCTAGGTATCCGCTTCCACCAATAATCAAAACTTTAGTCACTTAGTTATGGTTTTACAAAAGGAGTATTAATGACTTTAGCCATTATTTTTTTATTTCTTATTCCTATGAAAATTGTTGAATTTATTTTTGAATATTCAAAATTTACATATCCCAATCCGATACCTTCTCTGAGCACAGGAGACATAGTTCCAGACGTTACAACTCCAATTTCAATATCATTATCATCAAAAATTATATAATCATTTCTGGGAACACCTCTTTCCATTAACTTAAAACCAACAAGCTTCTTTTCACATCCATTTTCTATGGCATTTACTATATTTTTTTTTCCAATAAAATCTTTATTTATTTTAGTCACCCAATTTAAACTTGCCTCAATTGGATTTGTGTTTTCATTTATGTCATTTCCATATAAACAATAACCCATTTCTAACCTTAGAGTGTCTCTAGCAGCCAATCCTATTGGTTTTAAATCGAATTCTTCCCCATGCTTAAAAAAAGTTTCCCAAATCCCAACAGCATCTTTATTTTCACAGTATATTTCAAATCCGCCTGAACCGGTATAACCAGTTGTAGATATTATAACCCCCTTAAATATATCAAAATCTGTTTTTAAGAAACTATAGTTTTTTAAACTCCTGACATCAAAATCAACTATTCTTTGTAACAAATCATATGATTTAGGACCTTGAAGAGCTAGAAGAGACATTTTTTCAGATCTATTTTCTAATTTATTTCCAAATTTCTCATTGTGTAAATAAATCCAATTCCAATCTTTTTCAATATTTCCAGCATTAACTACCAACATGAATTTATTATTATTAAATTTATAAATGATTAAGTCATCGATTATTCCTCCATGGTTATTTATTAAACAACTGTATTGAGCTTTTCCATCTGAAATTTTTGAAATATCATTTGAACATAGTAATTGTAATAACTCAGAAGCTCTTTCTCCTTTCAAAAAAAATTCTCCCATATGAGATACATCAAAAATCCCAACAGAATTCCTCACATGTAAATGTTCTGCATTAACACCCTCATATTGAACTGGCATTAAAAAACCTGAAAAAGGAATTATTTTTGCATTATTTTCTGTGTGTGTTCTGTAAAGACTAGTTTTTTTCATTTTAAATTAAATATGTGTAAATTTCGTTAAAATAATATACAATTCAATTAAAATTATGAACAATAAAGTATTTACAATTCTGACGACTTTCATGGTTACTTTTTCAGTTAGTTCTCAAGGAATAATGGATGAAAAAAATAATTTTAATCGTCAAGACACTTTAAGAGGTTCTGTTACGAAAGAGAGAATTTGGTGGGATTTAACCTATTACCATTTAGATATTAAAGTTGATCCTGAAAAAAGAACGATTATTGGGTCAAATGAAATAAGCTATACCGTTATTGATACTTATTATGAGATGCAAATTGATTTACAGGAACCTCTGGTTCTTACAAAGGCTCAACAAAATGGTGAAGATTTACAAATCAGACACGATGGTAATGCTCATTTTATAACACTAAAGGCTAAACAAATCAAAGGTGCTAAAAATAAAATAAAAGTTTTTTATGAAGGTAAACCAAGAAAAGCAGTAAGAGCTCCTTGGGATGGTGGAATTTCTTGGGAAAAAGATTTAAATGGAAATCATTTCGTTGCATCTTCTTGTCAAGGATTAGGAGCTAGTGTGTGGTGGCCAAACAAGGACCATATGTACGATGAAGTTGAAGGAATGTTAATGAGTGTAAATGTTCCCAAAGGACTTATTAATGTTTCTAATGGAAGGCTTATTAAGGTTGATGAAATGTTAGATTCAACAACATTTCATTGGGAGGTTGTTAATCCAATTAATAATTATGGAGTAAATATCAATATTGGCGATTATGTGAATTTTTCAGAAATTTATAAAGGTGAAAAAGGAGATTTAGATATGGACTATTATGTTTTGAGTTATAATTTAGAAAAAGCTAAAATTCATTTTATTGATGCTATTAAAACCATGCAAGCTTTTGAACATTGGTTCGGTCCATATCCATTTTATGAAGATAGTTTTAAATTAGTTGAGACACCTTATTTAGGAATGGAACATCAAAGTTCAGTGACATATGGAAATCAATATAAACAAGGTTATTTAGGAAGAGATTTATCTGGAACCGGTTGGGGTTTAAAATTTGATTATATAATAATTCATGAGACTGGACATGAATGGTTTGCTAATAACATCACGTACATAGATATAGCTGATATGTGGGTTCATGAAGGTTTTACAACATACTCTGAAAATCTTTTTATAGATTATCATTTTGGGAAGAAAGCATCATCTGAATACGTGATTGGAACTAGAAGAGGAATACGTAACGTAAAACCTATCATAGGTCCATACAACGTTAATAAGGGTGGTTCTGGAGATATGTATCCTAAAGGTGCTAATTTATTGCATACATTAAGACAAATTGCAGATGACGATGAAAAATGGAGGCAAATACTAAGAGGTCTTAACAGTGAGTTTTATCACCAGACAGTCAGTACTTCTCAAATTGAAAATTATATTTCTGAAAAAATGGATATTGATTTAAATTCTTTTTTTAATCAATATTTAAGAGACGTTAGGATTCCTTTGCTTGAATATAGTTTAGAAGAAAAAGTTTTAAAATTTAGATGGTCAAATGTGGTAGACAACTTTCAAATGCCTTTAGATATCTTTGTTGGAAACAAAAATATCCGAATATTTCCATCAAAGGAATGGAAGGATTTAACGATTAGTTCAAACGATGTTGATTTTGATAAAAATTATTATATTGACATTAAACTTTTAAGAGATTAACTTTTAATAATGAAAAAATTAATTTTTTATATTACTGTTATTATATTTATAACTTCCATTTCATGTGATAGTCATGTTAATGAAACATTAAGTTTCAAAGATTATAATAGAGCTTCCAAACATCTTTCAAAAAATTTAAACAAACATCTTAATAACATTATTATCTCAGAACAATGGGATAATGAAAACTTTTTTTTATACAGTATAAAAACTGAAAAAAAAATAGAAAGTTTTAAAATTGATTTAAAACTTAATCAAAAAAAAGTTTCTAAAAATAAATTTATAAGTAAAAACCTTTATTCAATAAATAGAAATGAATTTATTTCTCCAAATGGATTTCTTGCAGCTTTTATTGATGATTATAATTTATGGATTAGAGATTTAAAAACCAATGAATTAACTCAACTTACTTTTGATGGAGAAAAGGACTATGGATATGCAACAAATAATGCAGGTTGGATTAAAACTGATGGCCCAGTACTAAAATGGAGCCCGAGTTCTGATAAAATCGCAACTTTTAGACAGGACGCTAGAGGAGTTGGAGAGATGTATTTGACAACTACAAATGTTGGACACCCTGAGCTTCAAGCTTGGAAGTATGCACTTCCTGGTGATGAAAAGATTTTTGAAATTGAAAGGTTGATTATTGATTTGAAGACTAATAACATTATTAGACTTAAAATGAAAAATGATTTTCAAAGATCTACAACAACAGATCATATTGCAGGAAGAGGTGGTGAATTATTAGATACTCAGTGGAGTGAAGACGGTTCTAAACTGGCTTTTGTTTCTTCATCAAGAGATCATAAAATAGCAAATTTAAAAATTGCTGATGCAAAAAACGGAAATATATCGTCCGTTTTTAAGGAAACTGTAGATACTTATTATGAATCAGGTTTAGGTAGTGAAAATTGGGAAGTATTATTTGATTCAAATGAATTCATATGGTATTCAGAAAAAGACAACTGGGGACACATATATTTATATGATTTAAAAACTAAAGAATTAAAAAATAGGATTACAAAAGGAAACTGGTTATTAAGAAAACTTCTTTACATTGATGAAAAAAAGAGAGAATTGTTTTTCACAGCGGGAGGTAAGGAAGAAGGAAATCCTTATCATGTTTATTTGTATAAAGTTAATTTTGATGGAACTGGATTAACATGTTTAACCCCTGAAAAAGGTACACATAAAATAAACCCATCCCCAGATTGGAATTATTTTGTTACGACATATTCATCAACAATGAATCCCCCTGTTTCTGTTTTAAAAGATAGAAATGGAAATATAATTTATGAACTTTCTAAGTCTGATTTATCAAGTCTTAATCAAAATGACTGGCAAAATCCAATTGAATTTTCTGTTAAGGCAAGAGATGGAGTAACAGATTTATATGGAATAATGTATATACCTAGTTTTTATAATGAAAATGATAAATATCCTGTCTTAAATTATATTTATCCTGGTCCTCAGTCAGGAAGTGTTGGTAATTACTCTTTTTATGTAGCTAAAAGAGATTTTCAAGCATTAGCTGAACTTGGTTTTGTTGTTGTTAGTGTAGATGCAATGGGGACACCTGGAAGATCAAAATCATTTCATGATGCGTATTATGGAAACATGGGAGATAATGGTTTGCCAGATAATATTACTGCTATAGAACAGTTATCCAAGATATATAAATCTATGGATACTGATAGAGTTGGAATTTGGGGACATTCTGGTGGAGGTTTTGCTTCAACTGCCGCTTTACTAAGATATCCTGATTTTTATGATGTTGCTGTATCAAGTTCTGGAAATCATGATAATAGAAACTATGAAGCAGACTGGGGGGAAAAATGGCATGGTTTATTAACTCCATTAGATTTAGACTCACAGGATGGTAAATCTGATTTTGATATTTTAAAAACTAACTACGATATACAAGCAAATCAATTATTAGTTGATAATCTAAAAGGAAAATTATTGATTGCTCATGGAATGTTAGATGATAATGTTCCTCCTTCAAACACTATGATTGTAGTGGATGCTCTTATTAAATCCAACAAGGACTTTGATTTAATATTATTTCCTAATAAAAGACACGGATATGGTGATATGAATAATTACATGATGAGAAGAAAATGGGATTACTTTGTAAAACATTTAAAAGGATTAAATCCCCCTAAGGGTTATTCATTTAATTAAACTTGTAAAGAAAGAATTTTATCTCTAAAATCATCATAATTTTCAATATCAATATATTTTTTCTTTTTTAATAAAATTTTGTTAATTCTCTTAGGAATGTCAAGTTTAACTTTAATAGTTTTTTCGATGTGTTTTGAAAATTTAACCGGATGAGCAGTTTCTAAAAATACACCAATCTTATTTGGACTAGTACGTAAATATTTCTTTAAACCTAAATATCCTATAGCACCATGTGGATCGAGAATATATTTGTTATTTTCATATTTTTTCTTTATAGCTGCTAATGTTTGATTATCGTTAAAGGAATAAGACGACATAAAATTGGAGAGGTTTTCAAAATCCCCGAACATCTCTTGAATTCTTATAAAATTACTTGGCTTTGAAACATCCATTGCATTAGAAATGGTTTGTATTGTTGGGTTAGGATCTAAAACTTGAGATTTAAAATATCTTGGAATCGTATCGTTACTATTGGTGCTTGCAATAAAATGTTCAATTGGTAAACCTAATTTCATAGCAATTAATCCAGCACAAATATTTCCAAAATTTCCACTAGGAACACTAAAGACTAAATTCTTTTTTTTAAGCTTTTTAAAAGCATAAAAATAATAAAATGCTTGAGGAAGCCATCTCGCTACATTGATTGAATTTGCTGATGTTAAATTTAGTTTATTATTTAATTCTTTATCAACAAATGCATTTTTTACTATTTTCTGACAATCGTCAAAACTTCCCTTTACCCTTAAAGCAGTGATATTGTTTCCATTCGTAGTTAACTGTCTTTCCTGTATTTCACTTACTTTATTTTTAGGATATAAAATAACTACATTGGTTCCTCTTACTTTGAAAAAACCATTCGCTACTGCTGCTCCAGTGTCACCAGAAGTTGCTACTAAAACTGTATTTGTTTTATTTTCATTTTTATTGAAATAACCCAAGCAATTTGCCATAAATCTAGCGCCAACATCTTTGAACGCTAGTGTAGGACCATGAAACAATTCTAACGAATAGATATTGTTTTCAAGATTAACTAAAGGAAAATCAAAATCAATTGTGTTTGATAAAATATTTTTTAAATCAGTTTCATTAATTGAATCACCTACAAATTGTTTGATAACTTCATAAGCAATTTGAATATCAGAACAGTTTTCAATATTTTCTAAGAAATCTTTTCTAATTGGACTTATTTTTTCAGGAAAAAATAATCCACCATCATCAGCTAAACCTTTTTTTACAGCTGTTTCAAAATTAACTTTACAGGAATTACCATTTAAGCTTCTGAAATACATTTTTTATAATTTTTTTATGATTTTGATTCCTTTATCATTTACAGGTGATACGTGAACATCATAATCCAAATCTAAACTGTCATAAATTTTTTTCATGGCATTTTCTATATTTTTTGCTGTTGTTAATCCTTTACTTAATGCAAATACAGAGGGTCCAGAGCCAGAAATACCAAAACCTAGTGCTCCATTTGAGTAACTAACTTCCTTTAATTTTTCAAAATCAGGAATTAGAATAGATCTGAAAGGTTCAATTACTAAATCTTTCATTGATCTTCCTATTAATTTATAGTCTTCTGTATATAATCCACTGACGAATGCTCCTAAATTAGCCGATTGTTTTACCATCATTTCTAAAGAAACCATCTTTTTTATTAAAGCTCTAGAATCAGAAGTTTTTACTTCAATTTTAGGATGAAGTACAGTAAAGGTTAATCCAATAGGTGAGTTTAGTTTTATAATATCATTTTTTTCTCTAACGAAAGTAAAGCCTCCTAATAAAACTGCTGCTACGTTATCAGAAATTGCACTTCCACATGCAGCTTTTTCACCCTCAGCAGCATATTTGATTAAATCTTTATTAGATAAGGGATTTCCTATTAACTCATTAATTGCAAAAACACTTCCTGCTGCACTCGCAGCACTACTTCCAATTCCACTTCCTGGCTTTATTCCCTTTTTTATTTCAATCTCAAAACCACAATCCACTTTAATATCTTTTAAAAATGCATTAGCTGAAACTCCAGCTACATTTTCCTTTATATTTTTACTTAATTTTTGACCGATTATTTTTGTTATTTTTAGTTTTTTGTTTTTCGTTTTACGCACAGTTATTTCATCACCGATTCCATCTAAACACGCTCCTAAAATATCATATCCGCATGAAAGATTTGCTATACTTGCTGGTGAAAAAACTTTTATTTCGTTCATATTATCTTCTTCCAATTTTAATTATATCTCCAAAAATTCCAGCTGCAGTTACTTCAGCACCTGCACCTGCTCCTTTAATAATTAAAGGTTGTGTATGATATCTGTCAGTAAAAAACAGGACAATATTGTCACTTCCATCAAGATTATAGAAAGCATGTTTTTTGGGAACTAATTTAAGTCCTACGCTGGCTTTTCCATTATTAAATTCAGCAACATATTTTATTTTACAATTTTTATCATTTGCATCTTCTAAAAGCTTATTAAAATGATTTGCATTAATTGATAAGCACTTTAAAAGTTCATTATTATTTTTAGTATTTAAACAATCTTTTGGAAGAAAAGAATTATTTTTTATGTCAGATAATTCTATTTTATTACCACTTACTCTAGCTAAAATTAGAATTTTCCTTGCTACATCTATTCCGCTTAAATCAATTTTAGGGTCTGGTTCCGTATAACCTTCGTTCATAGCACTTTTAACAGTACTAACAAATGAATTTTTTATATTAAAATTATTAAAAATGTAGTTTAGACTTCCTGAGAGAACTGCTTGAATAGATTTTATTCTATCTCCAGACGCAATTAAGTTGTTTAATGTATCAATTATTGGTAACCCAGCTCCCACATTTGTTTCGAATAAAAAAGAAGAGCTGTACTGTTGTGCAAGATTTTTTAAATTTTTATAATTTAAATAATTATCTGAACAAGCAATTTTATTACATGTAACTACACTTATACTATTTTTCAGATAATCTTTATATGTACTAGCAATTATTTCGCTGGCAGTATTGTCTATAAAAATACTATTTCTAAGGTTTAAACTCTTAGTTCTTTTAAAAAACTCTGACTCATTAGATTTTAATCCGTTCTTTAGTTTATTTTGCCAATTATTAATTTCTATCCCAGTGTTATTAAACACCATTTTTTTTGAATTCGATATTCCGACTATTTTAATTTGAATTTGAAAATTTTCTTCTAAATATTTAGATTGTTTAAAAATTTGTTCTAATAATTTTTTTCCTACGTTTCCTACTCCGGTTACAAATAAGTTTAATTGTTTGATATTTTTTTCAAAAAATTTTTCATGTAAAGTATTAAGAGCTTTTTTAACATCTTTTTTATTTATTACAGCAGTTATATTTCTTTCGGAGCCACCTTGTGAAATTGCTTTAACATTAATATTATTATAGCCTAAAGTACTAAACATTTTACCGCTAATACCTTGGTGGTTCTTCATTTTGTCACCAACAAGGGCAATTATAGCGAGATCACTCTCTACTTTCAATGGCTTAATGATGTTGTTGATTATTTCATTATTAAATTCCTGATCAATGATTTTCTTGGCTCTATCACATTCTTCTTCTTTAACTCCAATACAAATAGAATATTCAGATGAAGCTTGAGTAATCATTATTATATTAATATTATTAATTGATAATATTTCAAACAATTTTTTAGAATATCCGGGACTACCTATCATACCGCTTCCTTCCAATGTTAGAAGCGAAATTCCTTGAATGTGGCTAATTCCTTTAACAATATTGAAGCGTGAATTGTTTTTATTAGAAATTTCAGTCCCCTTATCATTAGGTTTAAAACTGTTTTTTATATTTATTGGAATATTATTATTCATTACGGGCTGAATAGTTGGAGGAAAAATAACTTTTGCTCCAAAATGAGATAATTCCATGGCTTCTTGATAAGAAAGTGAATCTATCGATATAGCTTGTTTGACAATGGTTGGATTTGCAGTAAACATTCCACTAACATCAGTCCAAATATCTAATCTACTTGCTCCACTTATTGATGCGATTATTGAAGCAGTATAATCGGATCCGCCTCTTCCAAGAGTTACATCATTACCAAAATTGTCCCTTGCAATATATCCTGGCATTACGATTACTCTCTTGTTGTTTTCTTTGGAAAAAATCTCCCATTTTTTTTTTGTTAGGTTTAAATCAACTTGAGAGTTGTTGATTTTAATTAGCTTAGTAATAATGATTTCTCTTGAATCTTTTGTCTGAAAATCTAACTTTCTTGCTTCACCTAATTTTCCAATAATGTAGTATGACATTAGTTCGCCAAAACCCGAAATAGTAGCAGAAGATTTACTACTAAACTCTTTTAAATTATAAATACCCTCAAGAATGTTCTCTAATATATTCAGGTTTTGTTGAACATAACTCAATATTTTACTCTGATTACTAATTTCAAATAGTGATTTACATATATCAAGATGTTTTTTTTTTTATTATATCAAATTTTTTGAGGTATTTCTTATCTTGATTGCCAGCTAATTTTCCAGACTCCATTAAAAGATCAGTTACGCCTCCAAATGCAGAAAAAATGACAATTATATTATTTTTGTAATTATTAATTATTTTTAAGGAATTTTCAATTTTATTTGAATTTGCAATTGATGACCCACCAAATTTTAAGACTACCATTTTTCTTTTATTTTCTTAAGAATCAAACCTAAAAAAAATAACTATCTCAAAAAAAAAAAAAAGGAATTGATTTAAAAAAAAATGAAATTCTTAAAAAAATAGAAATTAAATAAGATTGTGACAATAAATAGCCTTTTATGTTTATTATGCTTAACTATTTTTTATTTATAATTTATAAGAAATGCTTGCTTTTGTATTACAAGTTGTACTTTATTTAATCTTTTCGATTATTAAATTATCTGATTTGCCATCCCAGTCTATTATAATTGTGTCACCAATGTTTAATTTTGTTTTAACAATTTCATCAGCTAACAAATCTTCAACGTATTTCTGAATAGCTCTTTTTAACGGTCTTGCACCATATTTTTTGTCAAAACCTTTTTCACATAAAAAATTAAGTGCCTTTTTAGAAATTTTGATTTTATATCCTAAGTCTTTTGTTCTTTTTACTAAAATTTCTAATTCAATATTAATTATTTTTTTTAGATCTTCTTTTTCTAAACTATTAAAAATTACAATTTCATCTACTCTGTTTAAAAATTCTGGTGAAAAGGCCTTCTTTAGTGATTTTTCTATAGTCCCCCTTATATTTTTTGATTCTTGTGATTTAACTGCTTCTGTTCCAAAACCAACTCCATTTCCAAAATCCTTTACTTGTCTAGCCCCAAGATTTGAAGTCATAATTATAACAGTGTTTTTAAAATCTACTTTTCTTCCTAAACTGTCAGTCAAAGTTCCTTCGTCTAAGACCTGTAAAAGCATATTAAATATATCTGGATGAGCTTTTTCTACTTCATCTAGTAAAATAACACTGTAAGGTTTTCTTCTTACTTTTTCAGTTAATTGGCCTCCCTCTTCATATCCAACGTAACCAGGAGGTGCCCCAATTAGTCTTGAAATAGCAAATTTTTCCATGTATTCACTCATATCAATTCTAATAAGAGAATCTGTTCCATTAAAAAGTTCAGAAGATAAAATTTTTGCTAATTGGGTTTTACCAACTCCAGTTTGACCTAAAAAAATGAATGACCCAATGGGTTTATTAGGATCTTTTATTCCAGCTCTGTTTCTTTGAATGGCTTTTACAACCTTTTTAACCGCTTCTTCTTGACCTATAACTTTTCCAGAAATCTTTTTGTCAAGTTTTGAGAGTTGATTTAATTCTGCTTTAGCTATTTTGTTAACAGGAATTCCAGTTATCATAGAAACTACCTCTGATATATCATCTTCAGTTACTGTTTCTCTGTGTTGTTTTAAATCTTCTTGCCATTTTTCTTGAGCTAATAAAAGCTCTTTTTCAATTCTTTTTTCATCATCTCTAAGCTTTGCAGCCTCTTCATATTTTTGTTTTTTTACAACTGTGTTCTTATTTTCTCTTACTTCTTCCAATTTTTTTTCTAGTTCAACTATATTTTTGGGAACATCCATGTTAGTGATGTGAACTCTTGAACCAGCTTCATCCATAGCATCTATAGCTTTATCTGGCAGAAAACGATCTGAAACATATCTATCTGTTAATTTTACGCAAGCAATTATTGCTTCTTCTGTGAAGTTAACATTGTGATGTGATTCATATTTATCTTTTATATTTTTTAAAATTTCGATAGTTTCAACAATGTTTGTTGGCTGAACAATTATTTTTTGAAATCTTCTCTCTAAAGCACCGTCCTTCTCTATGTATTGTCTGTATTCGTCTAACGTTGTAGCACCTATACATTGAATCTCTCCTCTAGCTAAAGCTGGTTTAAACATATTAGAAGCATCTAGGCTTCCAGTAGCTCCTCCAGCTCCAACAATTGTATGTATTTCATCTATAAATAATATAATATCGTCATTTTTTTCGATTTCATTCATTACAGCTTTCATCCTTTCTTCAAACTGTCCTCTGTATTTTGTTCCCGCCACTATACTTGCGAGATCTAATGTGACAACTCTTTTATTATAAAGAATTCTGGAGACTTTTTTTTCAACTATTCTTAAGGCTAAACCTTCAGCTATAGCAGACTTACCTACGCCAGGTTCTCCAATTAAGAGAGGGTTATTTTTCTTTCTTCTGCTTAAAATTTGAGAAACTCTTTCAATTTCTTTTTCTCTTCCAATTACAGGATCTAACTTACCTTGAAGAGCAAATGCTGTTAAATCTCTACCAAAATTATCTAATACGGGAGTCTTGGATTTTATTTTTGATTTAGTATCGGTTTTTACAGTAAAAGGATTTTCTTCAATTGGACCTTCTTCATCCTTTGAATCTTCGGGGAATGTTTCAGACGAAGGTAAATTAGAATAATTATCATCTGATTCTGTAAGCATGTATTTAAATTGTTCTTTCACAGTTTCGTAATCAAGTTGAAGTTTGATTAATAATTTTGTTGTTGGATCGTTTTCATTTCTTAATATGCAAAGCAAAAGGTGGGCAGTGTTAATAGATTTTCCTTGAAAAAGCTTTGCCTCTAAAAACGTTGTTTTTAATGCTCTTTCAGCTTGTCTGGTAAGATGTAAATTTTTCTTATGATTTTGATCAAAATCATTAATTGGATTTGGGGGACTTAATATTTCAACTTTTTTCCTTAAGTAATCAAGGTCAACTTCTAATGAGTTTAAAATAGAAATAGCTTTTCCACCTCCATCTCTCAACATACCAAGTAACAGATGTTCAGTTCCAATAAAATCATGACCAAGCCTTAAAGCTTCTTCTTTACTGTAAGTAATAACATCTTTTACCCTTGAAGAAAAATTATCATCCATTCTTAAATATTAATTAAATTATAAGCTAGTAAATAGACAAAAAAAATAAATTAATTCCAAGTTTTTTTACCTGTAATTAAAGATTTGTATTAAAATAAATATGTTAATAAAATTATGTAAAATTCTAAAACTATATTGTACAAATAACTGAGGTAATTATTATATTTGATAAGTTGTAATTTTAATAAAAAAATTATACTAAAAAATAAATATGAGCGAAGGAGAAAAACTTATTCCAATTAATATTGAAGATGCTATGAAGTCAGCATACATTGATTATTCAATGTCTGTTATTGTTTCAAGAGCTCTTCCAGATGTAAGAGACGGTTTAAAACCGGTACACAGAAGAGTGTTATATGGAATGCATCAATTAGGCTTACGATCATCAAGTAAATTTAAAAAATCTGCTTTTATTGTTGGAGAAGTTTTGGGTAAATACCATCCACACGGTGATTCATCAGTATATGATACAATGGTAAGAATGGCTCAAGATTGGAGTCTTAGATATCTTCTTGTTGATGGTCAGGGAAATTATGGTTCCGTTGATGGGGATAGCCCTGCTGCAATGCGTTACACGGAAGCAAGAATGCAAAAAATATCCGAAGAAATGGTTGCTGATTTGGATAAAGAAACTGTTGATCATCAGTTGAATTATGACGATTCAATTATGGAACCAACTGTTTTACCTACAAAAATACCAGCTCTTTTGGTTAATGGTGCATCTGGAATAGCTGTTGGTATGGCTACTAATATGCCTCCACACAATTTAACTGAAGTTGTAAATGGTACAATAGCTTACATTGAAAATAATGATATAACTATTGATGAATTAATTGAATTTGTAAAAGCTCCAGATTTTCCTACTGGTGGAACTATTTATGGTTATGATGGAGTTAAAGAAGCTTTTCATACTGGAAGAGGAAGAATAGTTATGCGAGCTAAAGCTGAAATTGAAGAAGTTAATGGAAGAGAATGTATTATAGTTACTGAAATCCCTTATCAGGTAAATAAAGCAGAAATGATTAGAAAAACTGCTGAAATGGTAAATGACAAAAAAATTGAAGGAATTTCTACAATCAGAGATGAATCTGACAGAAAAGGAATGAGAATAGTTTATGTACTTAAAAGAGATGCAATACCAAATATTGTTTTAAATACATTGTATAAATACACCTCTCTTCAGTCATCTTTTAGTGTGAATAATATCGCTTTAGTCAAAGGAAGACCTCAGATGTTAAATTTAAAGGAAATGATAGGTCATTTCGTAGATCACAGGCATGAAGTTGTTGTAAGAAGAACTAAATATGAATTAAAAAAAGCAGAAGAAAGAGCCCATATTTTAGAAGGTTTAATAATAGCTTCTGATAATATTGACAAGGTTATTTCATTAATAAGATCTTCTTCAAATGCTGATCAAGCAAAAGAAAAGTTAATTGCTGAATTTAAGTTAAGTGATATTCAATCAAAGGCAATAGTTGAAATGAGATTAAGACAACTAACTGGATTAGAACAAGATAAGCTTAGGTCTGAATATGATGATTTAATGATGACTATTCAAGATTTGAAAGGAATTCTTGATAGCCATGATAGAAGAATGGATATTATAAAAGTTGAATTAACTGAAATACTAGACAAATACGGAGATGAAAGAAGATCAGTAATTGAATATGCTGGAGGAGATTTAAGTATCGAGGATATGATTCCAGATGAAAAAGTTGTGTTAACTATTTCTAATGCTGGTTATATTAAAAGAACTCCGTTAGTTGAATATAAAACACAACATAGGGGAGGTGTTGGACAAAAGGCATCTACAACAAGAAATGAAGATTTCTTAGAACACTTATTTGTTGGTACTAACCATCAATATATGCTCTTTTTCACCCAAAAAGGAAAATGCTTTTGGATGAGAGTATATGAAATACCTGAAGGTAGTAAAACTTCAAAAGGAAGGGCCATACAGAACTTAATTAATATTGAACAAGATGATGAAGTAAAAGCTTTTATATGTACTCAAGATTTAAAAGATGAAGAGTATATTAACAGTCATTATGTTATTATGGCTACAAAGAAAGGTCAGGTTAAGAAAACTTCTTTAGAACAATATTCAAGGCCTAGATCAAACGGTATTAATGCCATAACAATTAAAGATGACGATGAATTATTAGAAGCTAAATTAACGACTGGAAACTCTCAAGTCTTAATTGCTGTTGAATCTGGAAAATGTATCAGGTTTGAGGAGAGTAAAACACGTCCTATGGGCAGAAATGCTTCAGGAGTAAGAGGTATAAGATTAAAAAATGATAAAGATGAAGTTGTGGGAATGATTTCTGTAAACGACATGGACAGTGATATTTTAGTTGTTTCTGAAAATGGATATGGAAAAAGATCAAGTTTGGATGCTTATAGAATGACTAACAGAGGAGGTAAAGGGGTTAAAACAATATCTGTGACT
>MDSY01031044.1_pt1 | contig 23395 bp, 23 predicted proteins | sample 811131 | NCBI WGS metagenome assembly MDSY01 (sample SAMN05326643, study PRJNA326480) | marine metagenome | isolation source: seawater | place: Atlantic Ocean: South West | collected 2010 | reverse complement strand
TGGGTATTGTAAATCTTCGGTCCTTTAATCGCCACCAGCGATTAAGCATTTTGACTCGAATTGCTTGTCCTTGTTATGACCGAAGTGTCAAATATCGAGGGCAGCCATTTTTGTGGCTATTAATCAACCAGCCAAGCCTTGGTCAGTATGTCGGCCGGGTTCGTCTTTAATTGAAAGGATCCGCTGATTGAGACGAAAACCAGTCTAAATAGCGGTTAATTTGTCATAAATGCTAAATAGAATTTAATGGATAGTGTGATACATTAGTCGCTTAAATATTCTGTTAGGAGCTGATAATGAAAAAAATAATGTTAACTGTAATTTCAATTTGCATAATGTTGAGCACTCAATCGGCTTTTGCTGGGATGAGTATTCCTGTAACGATATTGGGGAGTCATAGCCATGAGGAAGCTTATGGTGGCTTAAAGTGGCATATAGGTGGCAAAAGTTCGACACCAGAATTGGTTATTGGATACAGGAAAACAAATACTGATTATAATTTCAATCATTTTGCCGGAGGTGGATTGCCATTACCCCTCACCGAAGAAGATGATAGGTTTTCTCCAGTGAATGTAGATGGGCAAGATTTTTCTCTAACGATAGACCTTACAGGTTTCAGTATTAAAGAGGTTAGAGCTAAGTATTTCGAAGGGCATGGCGCAAATAAAAGAGCCAGTCAAGAAGAGGCTTCGCTTGGCTGGAATTTTGAACAAGGTGGTTTCCTCGGCCTTGGCATCAAGATGCAACACTTGAATATTGGGGTGGATTATTTTATGTCCCAGCCGAAGGGAGAGTCACTTGACGCATATTGGATGATCGATAGCGTTGATAAAGCAACCATGAAATTTGATAATTACTCTGTTTCATGCCCTGAAAATTTTGTAGAAATAGGTGCCATTAACGCAATTGGTTGCGTTCCCACAATATTTATTGAGAATCCGAATATGGAAGAAACTGTAAATTTTAATTTTTAAATGGGTTAACTATAAAACTGTAGAAAGAAGTTTTCTCAGGGCTTTGATTTTTGGTGATACCAAATATCAAGGCCTTTTTCTTTGCCTGGGGTAAAGTGAACGTGTTGAAAAGCTGGTCCCAAACAGTCAATATTTGCCCAAAATTACTGTTACTGTCTTTCAGGTTTAACGCGTGGTGTAATCGATGAATACTGGGGGTCACAATAAGATAACTTAAAAACTTGTCAAATTTTGGATTTATCGCCAGCGAAGTATGGGCAAAAGCCGCGTGAATTGAAAATAAAATAGAGTAATAGAAGATTACTACCATCGCAATATCAAATAAAATATAGAGTGCCGTTACGACTAAAAAAGTTGATAGTATCTCTAACGGATGATGCAGTAAGGTGGTGAGTGAATCGACAGCTTTGTCAGAGTGGTGCAGGCGATGCAGTCGCCAGAGTAGCGATAGCTTATGATGCAATCGATGATTCCAGTATTGAAAAAAATCTATTATTAAAAAACAGATGATCATATTAAGCCATTGCGGCATTTTTAGAGATGATACGCTGAATATTTCAAATGGCACAATAATTCTGGCGAACGGCACAAGAATTTCTTGGCTTGAATATAACGAAATCGCAAATCCTGCAGCTGCTATCAATAGGTAGCTGGCGATTTTGTAATACCGGTAGGCTGGCTGGTTCTTTGCTGTATCAAGTCGCTCTAGTATAAAGAAAAATAGAATCGTCAGCGGGCCTAGGAAAAGCAAGGTATTGGTTAAGGACATTAATCAATTGTAAAATAATAGTTGCTTCAGTGCTAGTGCGTTACTCGACTAATTCAGTCGGTGGCGCTTGGGATATATCGTTATAGATTCTGTATTTTTTACGTTAAAATAGTACTCATTATTAGCGAGGCATCATTTTCATGGCAAAAGCAAAATCAGCCTATGTCTGCACAGACTGCGGCTCTGAGTACAATAAATGGCAGGGTCAATGCACGGATTGTGGTGTGTGGAATACTTTGTCGGAAATACGCCTTAGCAGCGCTACGCAGCGCGGCGAGCGATTAGTCGGATACTCGGGCACTCAGAGCGAGGTGCAAACCCTCGACGCTATAGATTTAGCCAGTTTGCCCCGGCAGAGTACAGGTTTGGCTGAGTTTGACCGCGTGCTAGGTGGCGGTCTCGTTGCTGGTTCAGCGATTTTGATCGGTGGTGATCCTGGCGCAGGCAAGAGTACGGTTCTATTGCAGGTGATGTGTGAAATGGCTAAGCACCAGGCTGCGCTCTATGTCACGGGGGAAGAATCACCTCAGCAAGTGGCCATGCGAGCGAACCGCTTAGGTTTACCGACCGACCAATTACAGCTCGCCACCGAAACCAATATTGAAGCGGTGATTGCCTTAGCGCAAAAAATTAAGCCCGCTATTATGGTCGTTGATTCGATTCAAGTGATGCACACCAGTGATTTACAGTCTGCACCGGGTGGAGTTTCGCAAGTGCGAGAATGCGCTGCTTACCTAACTCGGTTTGCAAAGCAATCGAATACGGTGGTTTTTTTAGTTGGCCATGTCACCAAAGACGGCAGTTTAGCCGGCCCTAAAGTATTAGAGCATATGATTGATTGCTCTATTTTACTTGAAGGCTCTTCTGACAGTCGCTACCGAACTTTGCGAGGGCAAAAAAATCGCTTTGGTGCGGTAAACGAACTGGGTGTCTTCGCGATGACCGAGCAGGGCATGCGAGAAGTTAAAAACCCGTCGGCGATATTCCTTAGTCGTGCTGATGAAGATGCGCCGGGCAGTGTGGTGATGGTGTTATGGGAGGGCACTCGACCATTATTAGTTGAGATTCAAGCCTTAGTCGATGACACTCAACTAAACAATCCGCGGCGTGTTGCTGTTGGCTTAGATCAAACGCGGCTATCAATGTTACTAGCCGTTTTGCATCGTCATGGCGGCTTAGCTGTGGGCGGTTCTGATGTGTTCGTCAATGCTGTAGGCGGCGTTAAAGTGTTAGAAACAGGGGTTGATTTGGCATTACTGTTAGCCGTAGTGTCGAGTTTCCGTGATCGTTATTTACCCCGTGATTTAGTAGTGTTTGGGGAGGTTGGCTTGTCCGGTGAAATCCGCCCAGTAACCAGTGGACAAGAGCGTATTCAAGAAGCCGCTAAGCACGGATTTAAGCGCGCTATAGTTCCAATGGCCAACGTACCAAAGAAAAAAATCGATGGTATGGAGGTGACCGGTGTCACTAAATTGATCGATGCAATAGAGTTACTTTAACTTTTTATAGCGCATTCTTTTGGGTTGTGCGTCATTGCCTTTACGAGCCACGAAGTCAGCATGGTATTCAGTGTAGTTGCCTTCAAAGAATACCGCTTCAGAGTCCCCCTCATAAGCCAAGATATGCGTCGCTACGCGATCTAAAAACCAACGGTCGTGCGAGATAATCATTGCGCAACCAGGGAAATCCAACAAGGCTTCTTCTAAGGCCCGAAGTGTTTCTACATCGAGGTCGTTTGACGGTTCATCAAGCAGTAATACATTGCCGCCTTGCTTAAGGGTGGTAGCTAGTTGTAGACGCCCGCGTTCTCCGCCAGACAGTTCGCCAACTTTTTTCTGCTGGTCGGTACCTTTAAAGTTGAATCGGCCAATATAGGCGCGAGAGGAAACTTCGTAATTGCCGATTTTTATTTGTTCATGCCCGTTCGATACTGATTCCCAAACGCTTGCATCGTTATCCATCTCATCGCGCAACTGCTCTACGTAAGCGATGTCAACGGTTTCGCCAATTTTTATTTCGCCGCTATCGGGCTGTTCTTCACCGGTTATCATTCTGAAAAGCGTCGATTTGCCGGCACCGTTTCCGCCAATAATGCCGACGATGGCGCCTTTGGGAACAGTCAAGCTTAGTTCATTAAGCAGCGTTCTATCCCCGTATGACTTCGTAACATTATTGAGCTCAATCACGGCGTCACCCAGTCGTTGGCCAGGGGGTATATAAATTTCATTGGTTTCACTGCGGCTTTGAAATTCTTGCGAGCTTAGCTCATCGAATCGTTGCAGTCGCGCTTTACTTTTTGCGTGCCTGCCTTTGGCGTTAGAGCGAACCCATTCTAACTCAGCTTTTATAGTTTTTTGTCGTGAGGCTTCTTGTTTTTCTTCTCTGGCGAGGCGCGCCTCTTTTTGTTCTAGCCAATTGGAGTAGTTACCTTCATAGGGGATGCCGCGACCACGATCAAGCTCTAATATCCAGCCTGCTGCATTGTCTAAAAAGTAGCGATCGTGCGTAATAGCAACCACTGTGCCAGCATAATCTTCAAGAAATTGTTCTAACCAGTGGACACTTTCGGCGTCTAAGTGGTTAGTGGGTTCGTCTAATAACAACATATCAGGATTTGACAACAATAATCTGCAAAGTGCCACGCGTCGTCGCTCTCCGCCGGATAGCTTGCTGACATCAGCATCCCAAGGCGGCAGACGCAGCGCATCGGCCGCCACTTCTAATTTATGATCAAGGTTGTGAGCATCGCCAGCTTGGAGGATATTTTCTAACCGCTGCTGCTCTTTGGCTAATGCGTCAAAGTCGGCATCGGGTTCAGCGTAAGCGTTGTAAACAGCTTCTAATTTCTTCTGTGCGTCAGCGATCTCCCCTAAGCCGTCTTCGACATTGCCGCGTACGTCTTTGCTTTCGTCGAGTTGAGGTTCCTGCGGTAAATAGCCAATATTTAATTCAGGCTGAGGCCGAGCTTCACCTAAAAAATCATTATCGATTCCTGCCATTATTTTTAGTAGGCTAGATTTTCCTGAGCCATTCAGGCCGAGCACGCCTATTTTAGCACCCGGAAAAAATGACAATGAAATATCTTTAAGGATTTCGCGTTTTGGCGGTACGATTTTGCCCACGCGATTCATTGTGAAAACGTATTGAGCCATAGGGGGTGTATCCTGAAGTCGAGTTTATGCCAGCAGTCGGGCTTAACAAATCGACCCCATGATACACAAGGCTAGAAATAAAAAAAACAACTAAAACAGATAGCTGCCGACCACCCCAATACTGTTGCCATCTATTTTTTGGCCTGATTTTCGCGCTTTATAGTCTATATCGGTTAGCTTTAATCCTACCCCAAACCGGTCTGAAAAATAATAATCGGCCTGAATGATAAGGCCGTTGGCATGGTTATATTTAGTGACACCATTATGACGATCACCATCAAGATCAATTTTGAGTTTGGGGTTGAGGTGGTGTGTTAACCCCCCGCCAATTCTAAATTGCTGATATTGCCAAAAGCCGATCAGTTCAAAAGGCATTCGGCTGAAGGTGGCATCACCGTTCTTTGCCGGTGCGTTGTCGGCCATATAGCCTAACGTACCTTGCAGTTGATACGTTTTTCTTGTCAAGAGTGCGCCCACAGCGATCATGACTCCATCACCGGACCTGATAGAAGTCGTTTCATTATTATCATATGAGATTTTGGCCAGTTTAGTTCCGCCAGTACTGGCTGAGAGTAATGCTATGCCACGAAGTGTTGAGGCATCGGCGAAAGTGGGCATGGACTCGGCGAAACTGACGTTGGTAAAGGACCAATAAATCAACAGGGAAAAAGTTAGCAGCCCGTGCTTCAGTGTGCTGAATTGGCGTTGATGGTACGGCATCATAAATGACTCCCAGTGAGGTGGTGGCATGAGTGTTTACTGCGTTTAGTGCACATTGATCAGAATCTATTTTAAGTGAGTGGTCTCTGTCTGTATGCACCGTCATTAGCCACATTGCTGTTTTTTACATCGAAATTACAATGCGATTAAAATCATGTACTTATAGAAAATAATTGACATTCACTTGGGGGTTCATGCCCTGTTACTGAGCCATTTCCAGCGGATAAAAAATCATTTTTTATCCGCTTTTCTGTAACTTGTTGCCAGTGTCAAGCGAACCGCTATTCATGTAGAATAACCTCCCCTTTATTCGTGCTATTGGGGCGTAGATTCGGGTCTATCGGCCGCCCATCAAATGGATGGCCAAGTTGTGGGCTAATTGATGAGCCAAACCGCTGGCGCAACGTATGTAATAGGTCAATAGAGCGATTTTTTATTAAGTTTTGGAGTGATTGAATGTTCGACAAAAGTATGACCGTAGCTGAATTTGATCCCGAGTTAGATGCCGCAATAAGTGCTGAAGAGCAGCGACAGGAAGACCATGTCGAGTTAATTGCCTCAGAGAATTATTGCAGTCCGCGAGTAATGGAGTGTCAGGGTTCGGTTTTGACTAATAAATACGCCGAAGGCTATTCAGGTAAGCGATATTACGGAGGCTGTGAATTTGTCGATCTGGCTGAAGATTTAGCCATTAAACGCGCAAAAAAATTATTTGGCGCTGATTATGCGAATGTTCAACCGCATTCTGGCTCGCAAGCCAATAGCGCTGTTTATTTGGCGTTACTCGAAGCCGGTGATACGGTCTTGGGAATGAGTTTAGATGCGGGTGGTCATTTGACTCACGGTGCAAAACCCAATTTTTCGGGAAAAGTCTATAATGCCGTGCAGTACGGTTTAAATCTTGAAACCGGTGAAATTGATTATGACCAGGTAGAAGCCTTGGCGCATGAGCATCAACCAAAAATGATTGTTGCTGGATTCTCAGCTTATTCTGGCATCGTAGATTGGGCTCGTTTTAGAGCCATTGCCGACAGTGTTGGCGCCTATTTATTGGTTGATATGGCACATGTTGCTGGTTTAGTTGCCGCGGGCGTTTACCCTAGTCCAGTGCCCTATGCAGATGTGGTTACCTCAACTACCCATAAGACTTTGCGTGGACCACGTGGTGGAATTATTTTGGCTAAAGCCAATGAGGCTTTGGAAAAGAAATTTAATTCAGCCGTTTTCCCCGGCGGTCAAGGCGGTCCATTAATGCACGCCATTGCGGGTAAAGCAGTGAGCTTTAAAGAAGCAATGACAGACGATTTTAAAGTCTATCAGCAGCAGGTCGTGATTAACGCCAAGGCGATGGCAAAAACCTTTATTGAGCGTGGCATTAAGATTGTTTCTGGTGGCACCCACAATCATTTGATGTTGGTTGATCTTATTGGCAAGGAATACACGGGTAAAGATGCCGATGCAGCATTGGGAGCTGCGCACATCACCGTGAATAAAAACGCTGTGCCTAATGACCCTCGTTCACCGTTTGTGACCAGTGGTTTACGTGTTGGTACGCCAGCCATAACCACTCGTGGTTTTAAAGAGCCAGAGGTAATAGAGCTGACGCATTGGATGTGTGATATTTTAGAAGACGTTTCGAATACAGAGGTAATTGATCGCGTTCGTGCTCAGGTGACTGAGTTATGTAAACGGTTCCCCGTTTATCGTTGATAATTTGCAGGGCTGGCATTAACGCCAGCTAGGAATACTGAACATGCGTTGTCCTTTTTGCAGCGAAGAAGATACCAAGGTGATCGACTCTAGGTTGGTAGCTGAAGGCGATCAAATTCGTCGTCGACGAGAGTGCCAAACATGCACAGAACGTTTTAGCACCTATGAAACCGCAGAGTTAATGCTGCCAAAAATCATCAAACAAAATGAGGTTCGTCAACCCTTCGACGAAGCGAAGTTACGTTCAGGTATTCTTCGCGCATTGGAAAAACGTCCCGTCAGTGTTGAGCAAATTGAAACGACTGTGGGTCATATTAAACACACCTTAATCGCTACTGGTGAGCGAGAAGTAAGCTCGATTCGCGTCGGGGAGGCCGTTATGGAGCATTTAAGGCAGTTAGACCACGTTGCCTATGTTCGCTTTGCCTCCGTGTATCGAAGCTTTGAAGATCTGAATGAGTTTCGTCAAGAAATCGATAAACTTTCTGCTGAACAGAGCGAATAAATCGATGCAATCGCCTCCATCCTTTTCAATCGCTGACCATGAGTTTATGGCGCTGGCGATTCAATTAGCCATGCGGGGGCTTAATACCACAGCACCCAATCCAGCGGTTGGCTGTGTTTTAGTTCGAGATGGTAGGGTCGTAGGCCAAGGCTGGCATAAGTCTGCCGGTCAAGCGCATGCCGAACTGAATGCACTTAGCGAGGCTGGCACCGCAGCAAACGGGGCGACTGCTTATGTGACGCTCGAGCCCTGCAGTCATGAAGGACGCACTGGAGCCTGTTGTGATGCGCTAATTAGCGCTGGTGTTAGGCGAGTTGTCTCAGCCATGCAAGACCCCAATCCGCTAGTGTCAGGAGCCGGCCACGATAGATTAATTAAAGCAGGACTATCGGTCACTTCTGGTTTATTGGCTAATCAGGCCGCGAGATTGAACGCAGGCTTTATTAAGCGGATGCAACATCAGTTACCGCATGTGATCTGTAAAATGGCGATGAGTCTTGACGGACGTGCGGCAATGTCTTCCGGTGAGAGTCAGTGGATAACTGGATCGCCTGCTAGGAAGAAAGTACATCAGCTACGGGCCGCTAGTTGTGTCATCGTCACAGGTGTCGGCACTGTCTTGCAGGATGATCCGCAGCTTAATGTGAGAGGAATGAATGATCTAGGTAGTGACAGTGACGAAAACATTTCACGTCAACCTGATGTGTTAATTATCGACTCCTTGTTAAAAACGCCCATCACATCAAGAGTCCTTACCGATGAAAGCCTTTCGTCTCGACATGTATTTATTGCTTGCGCTGATCATACTAGCGGTTCGCAGCAGCGAGCGTTAGAAGCGCTGGGCGTTACGGTTGTGTCCTTACCTGATAAGCACAATACATCAATAGTCGATTTGCTGTCTGTGCTGGACTACTTGGCTGCACAGCAAATGAATGAGGTTTTTATTGAAGCTGGTCCAACTTTAGCAGGACAATTTATTGATAAGGCATTGGTTGATCAATTGAAAATATTCGTCGCTCCAAAGTTAATGGGCTCTGAGGCCAAGGCGGTGTTTAATTTGCCGCTAGAGACTATGGATAGTGCGGTAGCATTACATATAGATGATGTGAGTGCGGTGGGCGATGATTGGTTATTTTCTTGTAGCTTATCCCCTAATTAACTAATACCCCGACTTTTTGGGAATGAGAGAAATAGATGTTTACTGGCATTATTCAAGCAAAAGGTAAAATTAAAAAGATCGAAAAATTAGGCGGTGATGAGCGGTTGCTAATTGATTCGGCTGGATTATCGTTGGCAGATTTAGAGTTAGGGGCTAGTATTGCTATTAATGGCGTTTGCTTGACCGCGGTTGAATTTACCAAGCAGGGTTTTTGGGCGGATGTTTCGGTTGAAACCTTAACCCATACGACGTTAGGTGGCTTGGTTGAGGGCAGTTCAGTTAATTTAGAAAAATCATTGACGCCTAGTTCTTCACTGGGTGGACACTGGGTAAGCGGCCATGTCGACGGGGTTGGCGAAGTGGTAGAGCGTTATGAGGATGCACGTTCTTGGCGATTTGCCATACGTTCGCCAGCGCCATTTGCAAAATACATTGCTCAAAAAGGATCTATTTGTATTGACGGCACGAGCCTGACAGTTAACGCGGTTAATGCCGCGGTATTCGAAATAAATATTATTCCTCATACAATGCAAGAGACTTTGTTTGGCGAATATCAAGTAGGCAGTCACGTTAACCTCGAAGTTGATGTCATTGCTCGATACTTAGAGCGGATGTCAACCTACACTAGTGAATAGCCTCAGAACAACTTATTTTATTTATTGAAGCAATTATTTTAATGGTGAGATTTTATGGCAACAGAGACAGGTCTTAATAGTACAGAAGAATTAATTGCTGATATTCGGTTAGGTAAAATGGTCATCTTGATGGATGACGAAGACCGTGAAAATGAGGGCGACCTAGTGATAGCCGCTCAATGCATAACGCCAGAGGCAGTCAATTTCATGGCGCGTGAAGGCAGAGGCTTAATTTGCATGCCTATGAGTCGTCAGCGTTGCGAACAGCTAGATATCCCCCTCATGGTCGATGACAATCGTGCTGCGCATAGCACAAACTTCACTGTCTCAATTGAGGCGGCGAGAGGTGTCACAACAGGCATCAGTGCAGCTGATCGAGCAAAAACGATTGAAGCCGCTGCAAATAATGGTGCCTTACCATCTGATATTGTTCAGCCGGGTCATATTTTTCCATTAATGGCGCAATTAGGTGGTGTATTGGTAAGAGCAGGACATACTGAAGCGAGTTGTGATCTCGCTCGATTGGCTGGTTTTAATGAATCAGCAGTGATTGTTGAGATTATTAATGATGATGGCAATATGGCGCGTCGCGAAGATCTTGATGCCTTTGCTCGCAAGCATGACCTTAAGATAGGCACCATCGCAGATTTAATTCATTATCGGCTATTGCATGAAAAGACCATCGATTTGGTCGAGCAAGGTGAGATCAACACTGACCACGGTAAATTTGACTTGCATGTATTTAAAGACAGCACAAACGGTGAAACCCATTTGGCGCTAGTTAAAGGGCAGCCCACAAACCAGCAAGCTACATTGGTTAGGGTGCATACCGGTTCGGCTGTGAGAGATATGTTTGGTGCTCAATTAAAGGATACCCCCGATTGGAACATACAACGTTGCTTAGCGCATATTGCCTCTGAAGGGTGTGGTGTGTTGGTGTTGCTAGCTACGAGTAATGGTGCCAAGGGCTGGCTTGAGGATGCTCAGATTGCATTGGGGCGAAGATCAAAGCCTGCCGTGTTGGTAACAAAAGGCACAGACTCATTAACCATTGGGGTTGGTTCTCAAATTTTGCGGCAACTGGGCGTCCAAAAGATGCGTTTAATGGGTCCCGACAAACATTACAACGGTATTTCTGGCTTTGATCTTGAAGTGGTAGAGTACGTTGCTTGCGAAAGTTAATAACTGTTATTGCCAGAGTGAATTGATCAATTATGAAGACAGAAGCTGAAGACCCTCGGTCAAAAAAATATCAGCGCAGTGCTGAGCTGCAAAAAAAAATTGACGGTTTAAATATTGTCAGTGGCCACGTTGAGGAGTCGTCGTATCGAGTGGCGATTATTGTTGGTCGTTGGCATGCTTTTATTGCCGACAGACTGCTGGCTGGCGCAATAGAGGTTTTAAATTTGGCCGGTATTGCTGATGAGCAAATAGATATTATTTATGTTCCTGGTGCTTATGAGATTCCCTTAGCTGCTAAAAGAATTGCCCAGCTAGCCCAGCATAAGGCGGCTGTCGCATTGGGTGCGGTAATCAAAGGGGATACCCCGCATTTTGATTTTGTTGCAGGTGAATGCGCACGAGGCATTGCCGATGTCAGTTTAGAGTACGACTTGCCGATTGGCTTTGGCGTGTTAACAGTGAATACCGTCGATCAAGCTTTAGCAAGAGCAGAGCAGGGCGAGGCAAATAAAGGTCGCGAAGCGACGCTTGCGGCCTTAGAAATGGCAGACTTATTGAGTAAATTAGTATAATGACTAAGCCATCTTCTGAGAAAATGAAACGTCGCGCACTAGCAAGCGAACGCCATAAAGCCCGTCATTTCGCCATGCAAGGTTTGTATCAGTGGCAACTAAATGCAACCCCTGCCAATCAAATTGCGGCGCAATTCAATGTTGACTTTAATATGAAGGGTACCGATCAGGATTACTTTCTTGAATTATTGAAAGGGGTTCAGTACTCAGCCCAAGAAATCGATACTATTTTGCTGCCTTTTGCGGAAGATCGGCGGTTAGATGAATGTGACCCCGTAACACATGCTCTGCTAAGAATGGCGACGTATGAATTAAAGAATCGTATTGATGTGCCGTATAAGGTTGCGATTAATGAAGCGGTTAATTTAGCGAAAAAGTTTGGCCCTGAAGATAGCCATAAATTTGTCAACGGCGTACTTGATCAGGTGGCAAGGGTATTGCGCAAAGTTGAAGTGGCGGCGAAATAATATGCGTCTGAACGGGCTATTTATCACAATGACCGAAGCCGGCGATGCAGAAATCTCTACCAATAGTTATTTTTTTTGATTTTCTGCAATGCTTTGTTGACTCTCTGTCGCTAGTAGAAATTTTCAAGGTGAGATTCTTTTTGCGATACCCACTGTGTTCCCAAGTCTTTGTTGCTATTGCTAGTGTCAATGCGTTTGGCGTAATATAGAACGAATAGGTTATTTAAACGAACCATTTCCAGTTAGTTAGTTGCGTTTTTATCACCCCTTTTGGCCTAACAATTCCAAGGTAATCTCATCATCGTGCCGATAAAACCTAGTTGATTATGGCTAACTTATCTGAATTCGACATCATCAAGCAGTATTTCTCTTTTTCTCGCTATGGCCGCCATCAGTCGCAAGGCGTGTTATTGGGTGTTGGAGACGACGCTGCTATTTTATCATCCTCAAAAACACCTTTAGTCGTTGCGACCGATACCCTGGTAGAAGGTGTTCATTTTCCCAGTAATTTTTTACCTCGGCATGTGGCAAGCCGAGCATTGGGGGTGAATATTAGCGACTTTGCGGCAATGGGTGTTAAACCCACTGCAATGACAATGGCACTTTCATTGCCAAACAATGAGCCTCAATGGTTGGCAGATTTTTCACAATCACTCGCCCAGCAGTGTGAGTATTATGATATTGCTCTTATCGGGGGTGATACATCGCGAAGCCCATGCCTCAGCGTGTCATTAACTTTGTTGGGTTATACCTCTGATGAGGCAGGTTCAACTTTGCGACGGAGTGCGGCGCAAGACGGTGACGATATCTGGGTGACCGGTTCGTTGGGCAAAGGCGCTGCTGGATTGGCGTTGCTAACCAATACAATTTCGCGCGAGGAATGGCCCTGTGATTTAGCGGCACAAGCAGATTTAATAGAATCCTTTAACGCACCACAACCTCGACTCGAGTTTGGCGTTGAGTTATTGGCATTAGCAAATGCAGCGATTGATATTTCTGATGGCTTACTGGCCGACGCGTCTCATCTTGCCGAGCAAAGTCAAATGCAGTTGACTATTCAGGGTGATTTAATTCCGTTGCACCAAGCCTTACTGACACATACTAATACCCAAACAACTAAGCGTTGGGTATTGAGTGGTGGCGATGAATACGAGTTGTTATTTACTGCTTCCCCACTCAATGCTCAAGTGATTAAGGCCTTATCACAAAGCCATCAACTACCTTGCCATCAAATCGGTCGGGTAGCAAAGGGCAGTGGGGTAAAATTACTGGGTCGAGATTGGATTGAGTCTAATGCAGCGGGCTACCAACATTTTTAGTTATTTATTAGGGTGATTAAAGCGATGAAAATCACAAGGCAGTTTTTATTGGCTCATCCAGCACATTTTTTTGGTTTGGGTTTTGGTAGTGGTCTCAGTCCTAAGGCGCCAGGTACCGTAGGAACGGTTGCGGCTATACCCATATGGTTTATGTTGGCTGAGCAACCGTTTATATTTCAAAGTACGGTCTTAGTAATGGCTTTTTTTATCGGTATTTATTTTTGTGGCAAAACCGGTCAAGGTTTAGGTGTCCAAGATCACGGCGCGATTGTCTGGGATGAGTTTGTTGGTTTTTGGTTGACGATGATGTTCGCTCCTCCAGGTTTGGTTTGGGTGTTGCTTGGTTTTATCTTGTTTCGCTTATTTGATATTTGGAAACCATGGCCCATCAGTTATCTTGACAGGCATATCCATGGTGGTTTGGGTGTCATGCTTGATGATGTCGTTGCCGGTTTATTTGCCGGTTTATTGTTGTATTTTTTTAGTGTGTTCCAAATACTTTTTTATTAAATTAATGACCTCGCCAGCGCTGTTTAATATGCTGTTGTCTGATTGCTATTTCGATTGAGCGTTGCTTAACGGAAACGGTCAATGTATCTTTGGGTATCACAGTGGCGAGCTCAGTTAGCTTGACAAGGGTGGCCTCTGCACTTGGCAGTGACTTTTCATCAGGGTCGTCTTTAAATAAAAATCGCATTGCAAAGAATCCATGCTGCAGACCAGTCGTCGAGACCCAACCTTCAACGCCGGGATCTTGATGAGCAATTATATAATAGCGTGAGCCGTCACTTGATACGGGAAGTTGATGGCCTGACAAGCTGCTGACGTAATTTTGTTGGTCAGGCCCTTCCATCCATAAGTTGTTCAACTGAAAGCCAATGTAATGAGGCTCTACCGGCGCCGTGATTTTAATTACTAATGCTTCATCTATGCCAAAGTCAAAGACTCCCGATGCGTAAATTTGTTTAGCGCCGGCGACGCCACCTGCAGTGAAAGGGGGGGCAGGTTTATTAATGCCATTGACTGGTAGATTGCGTTGACCATCTTTATTAGCATCACGCGCAACTTCAAGTGGAAACTCCATGATTAAATTCCAAAAGCGAATTTGATTAGGAACTTCTTTGGCGATGGTATTTAACTTGTGAGTTATGTCTTCTACAGTTATGGGAGGTTTACTAAGCCCAACACTGTCGAGTCGAATGATATCTAATTCTAGGGGGATTTCATTTTCCCAGTCTGAAAAAATTTCTCTTACAGCTAACCACTTTGCTTCTTTTATAACTTCAGTATTATTACTAGGGCAGGCTATTAATTTTCGTGATATTAAAAAATCACCTTTGTAATTTTCTGGTCGTTTTGGTCCAATGAGTAATTCAAAGCGTCCTTTTCTATCAGTTGATAATGTGAAGCCAGTAATAAAGTCGAGCGTTTGGCTTTTGCATTGCTGCATTTCAGCCATTTCACCGCTATTACCCGGTATATCACTTATCGTTTGAAACGTCACATGTCTGGGAGCTTTAGGGCCTTTAATGCCGCGTTTAGAATTTTTCCATTCTTTGGTATTGGCCGCTTGCCCCGTGATACGATAAAAACCTTTGCCGTCGATAGGGGCTTTTAAATATATGGCGTCAGGATTTTCTCCGGTCCATTTTCTCAGCATGTCAACTGAACGGAAAAACTCTGGATATAATGGGTCAGCACGAAATTCGAATTCGATGGTTCGATTTAAGTGGGCTAACAAGTATCTATAGCCTTCAGCTAAACCCCTATCGCTGGCTGCCGGAGCAAAATGCTGCGGTTTTTCGAGCGTGTCTTTTGCCTTATAAAGGCCGTCAATTAAGTTTTCCCATGCGGTATCGAATTGATTTTGGGTATTTTCACTCAAGCGGTTTGAATGTTGTGCTTCGACTGCTATAGCGGGCGAATTTATGGTTATAATGGTGGCTAATACGTTAATGCATAGAATGATTTTTAACATGTCAATGCTCCAACCAGCTAAATGTTATTGATTTAATTATCTATTGTTATCGATCGTGGATTTTTCGAGGGTTACACCTGTTTAATCTCTTTTTACTGAGCTAATACTGAGATAAATATATGAAAATTGCTGTTAATTCTGTCGCCACATTTAGTTATATATTGAAAGACAGTACTGGTGTTGAGCTCGAGCGTTCGAATCCCGAGGAGCCTATGGCCTATTTACATGGCCACCATGGCATTATGTTTGCTTTAGAGCAGGCCTTAGAGGGCGGTGAAGTCGGTGAAAAGATCGACGTCGAGTTAACTGCTGCACAGGCCTATGGTCCTCGACTCGAAGATAGTATTAAACGAGTGCCGATAAAACATTTAGCGTCGAAGCCTAAAAAGTTAGTAGTTGGCGCGATTGTGAAGGTGAATACCAGAGACGGAGCCAAAGACGCTACGGTTATTAAAGTTGGAAAATTCAATGTTGATCTAGATATCAATCATCCCCTTGCAGGTCAGGCATTGAACTTTTCAATTGCTATTCACGATGTCCGCGAAGCCACCGCAGAAGAAATAGCGCATGGCCATGCTCATGGCATTGGTGGGCACCAGCACTGATTAGCCACCGTTTAATTTAGCCATATCAAAGTAATCACGCCAATGAGTGATTTTGCCGTTAGCTAATTCAAAGGTGCCCATTACTTGTAATTCTAGCCATGCGTCATTAATGAAAAACCGATCAGTGCGTTCATTCATGATAACGCCTTTGCCGTTATCAATCTGATGATGGACAATAAAATCAATTTCGCTGGCCATGCCGATAAAACCTTCGATAAAGGCTCGAATAGCTACAATGCCCTCATTAGCGGGTTCCATGGGAATGTTGATATAGACTGCATCCTCACTGAAGTGGGCCATGATGCCATCAATATCCTTGTTTCCCCAACAGTTAATAAAGTCGGTGACGATGTCGCTGTTATTATTCATGATTGTTATTCCTAGTTGATGCTTATTACAGAGATGATTAATTTTCTAGTCGATTATTTTCTGTGCGCCTCGAACTAATTTTCCGGGAAGCGCGCCCGTAGCTTGGTTTTTTTCCATTACAATTTCTCCGCTGACGATCATTGCTTCATAACCTTTTGAGCGTTGCATTAATCGATTACCGCCTGCGGGTAAGTCACTCACCATTTCTGGACGCAATAATTCTAATTGTTCAAAATCAATGATGTTAAGATCAGCTTTATAGCCCACTTTGAGCAGTCCTCGGTCTTGCAGGCCAACGACTTTTGCAGTGTCATGGGTTTGATTTTTTATGAGCTGTGGCAAGGGGATTAAGTTGCCGCGCTTTCTGTCCCGCGCCCAATGGGTTAGTAAATAAGTACAAAAACTAGCGTCAGAAATGAAGCTGACGTGAGCGCCTCCATCACCTAAGCCAGGAACTGTGTAGGGGTGATTAAGCATTTCTGCGCTGATGTCTGAATTACCCTCGGCATAATTTAAAGCGGGAAAATACAGTAGCCCTGTTCCGTTATTGGCTAACATAGCGTTGAGTGCAACTGCCTCAGGACGAGTATTCTGTTGCAACGCTATTGCGGCGATTGAATCTTCTGGAGTGGGTTCATAATCTGGTTTTTCGGTCATTATCCATGTTTGATTCAGATCAAATAAAGGTGTTTGCAGGTACTCTTTTAAAATGGTTTGTTGAAATGCTACCTGCTCGAGTTGTGCGACTTGCTTAGTTAACGGCAGCTGGCTAATCGATTGAAAAGTAGGGCACAATATAAAGGGATGGTAAGTGCTTTGAAGACTCAACATAACCCCGACGGGTCTTGGTGCGACTTGGGCGGTCATGGTTAAGCCCTCAATATTTGCTTGAGTGATGGCGTCTAAAGTTTGCCGCCATTCATCAGGCTTGGTTGGATCCTGATTTAAAGATACCGATAAAGGTCGACCGCTGATTTTTGCCATGCTGCGCAGTAATTCGAATTCAGCATCATGGTCATCAAAGTCACAGACCAATTGAATTACGCCTTGGTTGGCGCGCTTCAAGCCTTGTGCTATGCCGTTTAGTTCATCTGCGCTCGCCGTTAAGCTCGGCGTAGGTTCGCCGTCAGCTGTTTTATGGTTAACTGTTCGTGATGTAGAGAAGCCAACGGCACCAGCAACAATAGCTTGTTCGGTTAATTCAGCCATCAACAAAATTTCATCGGCAGTGGGTCTTTCATCGTGCTTGCCGCCTCGCTCACCCATAACATAGGTTCTCAGAGCGCCATGAGGTATTTGCGCAACAATATCGATCATATGGGATTTTTGATCAAGGGTGTCTAAGAATTCTGGAAAAGTTTCCCATTGCCAGTCAATCCCCTCAGCCAGGGCAGTTCCTGGAATATCCTCAACACCCTCCATTAGACGGATGAGCCAGTCTCGTTGCTCAGCTTTCACGGGTGCAAATCCAACGCCACAGTTGCCCATCACAACAGTAGTCACACCATGGTAAATAGAAGGAGTAAGTTGGGTGTCCCACGTGGCTTGGCCATCATAATGGGTATGTATATCAACGAATCCAGGCGTCACAATTTTATCTTGCGCATCAATCTCTTTAATGCCGCTGCCGCTGATTTGACCTACGGCGCTAATGCGTGACGCTTGAATAGCAATATCACCAATGAAAGGCTTCTCGCCAGTGCCGTCTATGATGGTGGCATTACGTATAACGATATCATGCATGGGTTTTCTCAATTAATGCGAATTATTATTAATGATTAGCTTACCGAAAAAAAAACAATATTGGCCTACTGATTGTTCATTTTTGAAAGGCGTTCAAAAAGATCAGTCAACGGTCGATCAGTTTTCTTGTTAAAGACTAATAATTTGTGCTATTCCGCCAGAAACAGACAGTGCGCTCAATTCAGCAGATTGCAATTGCAATGCGGCCGCCGCACTACGTACACCTGACTGACAATATAAAAGGATTAATTTGTCAGTAGGCAGTTCTTTTATTCGCTCTTTGAGCTCGTTAAGAGGTATATGCAAACCGCCTAAATTAAAGGCTAGATGTTCGTCATAATCACGAACATCTACCACTACGACATCATTTCTTTTTTGCCAATCGTTAAAATCTTTAGCTGGGAGTGTAGTACTGACATCGATCACTTTTGTCGTATCACAAAGGATTTGATAATCAGGGGACGTTGGATTAAACACAAATCCATCATGGCACACCGGACAGTTTTTTTCTTTGCGTAATTGAACCTTCTGCAGCTGCATATCGTCTGCTTCAACCAGTAATAAAGTATTTGAAATTCCGCTGGGTAAATCTGTTAGGTATTTTATCGCCTCTGTTGCTTGTATGGTGCCTAATATGCCAGGCAAAACACCAAGTACGCCATTGCTGTTGCAGTCAGGCGCATGGGTTGGTGGTTGGGGGAAAACGCAACGAAAGCAAGATTGGTGAGGCGTGAATAGTGAGCATTGCCCACTAAATCGGTATACGCTGGCATAAAGCCAAGCTTTGTTGTGGGCTTTGCAAAGATCATTAATTAAGTAACGCACAGCAAAATTATCAGTACAGTCAATGACGAGATCGGCAGCGGCTATAAGTTCAGCCGCGTTGTCGGTGCCGAGTGATTTATTAATTGCTTCAATTGTAATGTGGCTATTGAGTTGCTGAAGTCGCGCTTGAGCACAAAAAGATTTACTTTGGCCAATATCTGCCTCGGAAAAAATGACTTGCCGTTGTAAATTACTCAGTTCTACATTGTCGCCATCAACTAGCGTTATATGACCAACACCTGCACCGGCAAGGTATAAGCTAACGGGTGCACCTAGCCCGCCACAGCCAACGATAAGTACTCGCGCAGCTTTGAGTTTACGTTGTCCATTGACGCCAAAATCGCTTAGCTGAATATGCCGAGTATATCGAGAAAATTCTTGTTTACTGAAGTCAGTCATTACATCGGCCATTGTGTCATTTAGGCGTTGGTCTCATCGTTAGCATGATGCTAACAAACACGGGCACGATTATACACTTCACAAATGTAACGATAGACCGAGGTCGCACGATTAAGTTCGTTGCAGGATATGCCGCATAGGCGAGAAATATCAACAATATCAATGGCTAGCTCGCAGGCGAGAGCGGCAAAATCGAAGCTGGGAATACCAAAGCCTGCGAATTCCCAGTCAAGAAAAATGACTTTTTTGCTGGCTGAACCTTGCCCCGATAATACAATATTCCCACCGTGCAGATCATGGTGGCACAGACTGCGGCGTCTGCCGTAGTCATTTTCATATTTCAAGCACAACGAGAGCATAGAGGCCTGCTCCGAAATGTCAGCGGTGGTGACGGAAGTCGACTGATTGAGCATCTGCCAGTAGCGCGTTAACTGTTGGCTGTAACTAAAAATGGGTAAGTCGATACTGACACTGTGCAATTTTTTAATAGCCTCGCATAATTGTACCAATTGGTCATTATTGAGTACGTTTAACTGGGTAACTGTGTCGCCTTCAATGAATGCCGATACACGATAGCTGTCATTGGGGCTTTGGTAATATATTGATGTGCCTAAGCCCATTTTTTTAACCGCTTGTTGAATACGGTATTCCTGTTGCCTATCGATTGAATGGAGTGCTGAATCTGCGTGAATGCGAAGTACATAACTATGTTGCGCTGTTTTTAATAAGTAGCTTTGATTGGTTTTTCCTTGATTTAGCTTTCTTGCCACAACAGGTGCTTCTGATGCCGAAGGCTCTAGTTGCCAATTGCGCCATTGCTTGAGGCATTGTTCGAGCGTTGGCGATTGCATCGCTATGCTAGCACTCATTTTTTTGTGTTTGCCAGCGCTGGCGCCAATGCCAGTAACCGTAGCCAGCAATAATAATGTAAAGCACAAATAAGGCCGAGGTAAAAAATAGGCTTTTGTTAATATACAAATACAGTGATAAGGCGTCGATAGCAATCCAGTAGAGCCAATTTTCTAGAACTTTATTTACCACCATCCAAGTGGCAAACAAACTACTCCAGGTGGTGAGTGAGTCCAAGTAGGGAAAGGCAGCATCGGTATTATTGGCTAAGTAAAAGCCTGAGATTAATGTCAGTAAGGCAACGGCCAACAACCCGTAAACGTGTGTTTGTTTCGACCAGCAATGAATCTTAACGGCGGAAATTTGGCTGGCAGTGGTGGGCTGCTCGCGAGCAGCTTTCCACGTAAACCAGCCATAAACAGCCATCGCTACATAAAATACGTTCAACGCTGAGTCCATATACAGTTGGTATTGAAAAAAGACCGCTACATAAATACCGGAACCCATCATTGCAGCGGGCCAGCAGGCGCGATTTTCACGCGCCGCTAAAATGACATAGCTAAGCGAGGCCAACACCGCGATAATTTCAGGTATCGAGTATTGGCTCAGTTCTTGCCAGATCTCAACTATTAGTTTCATAACCGTTATTGATCTCGCCGGTCGCGATTTAAATACTTGGCGACTAAAACGGCCGCTGGCTCAGCTTTAAAAACCAGTTCTGTCACCGTTTGAATCGTCTCCATCACCAGGGCAAACTCGCCAAATATCTCTGTGCTTAGGGCGTGAGTACGCACTTCTAATCCGTTTACTGCATTGAGAGTGTTAATATAAGACCGAATAGTCGGCACGTAATCATCCGTTAATGGGTAAAGGCTAAGCTCAGCAGTGATATTCATAAATGCTCCCTGTTTTTTAAGTTACCATTCGTAAGTGGCACTAACACCAACTAAGCGAGGCTCTCCAAATTGTGTATAAGCTTCGGGTGCATAACCATTGCTCGGGTTGTTGCCGCCTTCATTACTAAAGTAAAAGCCACGAGTTTCCACATCCTCGTCAGTAAGGTTGCGACACCAAAGGCTGATCGTCATTTGGTTGTCAGTATAATTTAAGCGCGTATGGAGTAACTCATAGCGCTCTGATTTTTCATTGTGGCTGTTAGAAAAATAAAACTCGTCTTTTCCTTCGACGTCAATTCCTAGTGTCCAGCTTGGTGATAATCGGTACTCACCGCCGATTGTGAACTGGTAATTAGGTGAATGAGCGACATCTCGTCCATCTAGACTGATGGCGGTGCCGTCATCAAGCGTGCGAGCATCAACATGAGTGAGGCTGAAAAAGTCATCAAGCTCTGCATTTAATAAACCTAAACTGGCATATAAGTTTAGTTTTTCAGAGGCTAAGTATATAGCTTCAATTTCAAGCCCTAGACTATTAGCCCTAGTGTTATCGAAATAGTCATCAAAGGAAAAATCAGCGGAGTTAAAGATGGATTGTTTAACTTGAGCATTTTTTCGATCTTGATAGAAAACAGCTGTTTGAATTTGTAGCGTGTTATCAAGCAATCGCATTTTTGCCCCTAGTTCATAATTAACAAGAGTCTCAGCATCAAAGAAAAAAGTACTTTCAGCGATATTGCTGTTGAGCTGAGCAGCAGCAATAATTTGCGCGTTAACGCCATCTCCTTTATAGCCTCTTGAAACAAGCCCATACAATAAACTATTTGAATTGATTTGATATTCAATTGCTAAACGTCCGCCGAAGAAGGTTTCGCTTTTCTCTTCTTTGACATTGGCACTGTCGGTATAGTCAGCGTCACGATGCTCTAGGCGAAGGCCGGTAATCAGATTCCAACTATCATTAAGTGCTGTGGTTAATTGACCGTAAATGGCATGGTTATCTGTATTGGACTGATTGGTGAAATCACCGTCAACTTTTGGTAGTAGGTCTAATGATTTGCTTTTTTCTAGTGTTTCTTTTTCTGAACGCTGATAAATACCAAAAACCCAGTCTGAACGACCGCCCATTATTTTTTGGTCAACTTTTGAAATTAAGCGAATGTCGATACTGTGGGTATTACGATCCCGTTCATAACGATCAGCTGAGCTATAAGGGTATGTATTTGAGTTGAATTCTCCAACATAACTCCAGTCTTCATCGTAACTATAAAGAGTGTCGGTATCCGCGGCACTGATAACAGCCTCAATATTGAAATCAAGGTCTGTAGTCCATAAAGCAGTCAACGAAGCGGCTAATGTTTCTTGAGAATCGCTGCCCGGTTGGTCAGAAGTGGTGATCCGATTGTTATTCAAAGAAAACGCATCATAGCCATTATCGATATCGATTAAAAAGGCATTGAATTTAATGTTAAGGTTTTCGTTAATGTTGCTATGAATTGCACCTTTGAGTACGACTTCATCAATATTATTGGTATCGTCCCGGTTTAAAAAATTGTTTTCGACATAACCGTCCTGTTGGTTAATACGTCCGGCAATTCTAAAGCCGGTATCGTTGTTGATGGGGCCGCTGTAAACAGCATCTAGACTTCGACCATTATAATTACTAAATTGCGTATTAATACTCCCGCTGTATTCTTCGCTGGGCGTGTTGCTATTGAAGTTAATTAACCCCCCTAACGCATTCGCTCCATATAGAGTGCCTTGCGGGCCACGCAAAATTTCGATTTGTTGGATATCAAGTGTCGTTGCGCTGAGTCCTAAGCCTGTAAAGTCAATGCCATCAATAATTAAGCCGATAGAAGGATTAATGGGATTAACAAATTGACTACGCTCTCCGATGCCGCGAATTTGAAAAAAGCGACCACGTGATGCCCCGCTAGAGTAATTAACGTTGGGCGCACGGCCTAACAAGTTTTCTAAATGTTGCGCACCATTCTTTTTAATCGAAGTTTCGTTTAGTACGGTAACGCTATTAGCAAGCGCTAATAATTCGCTGTCGCGAAATTCGGCGGAAACAATCACTTCTTCAATACCACGGTCTGGTTCTATGGCATAAACGCCAATGCTAAGTGGTAGTGCAAGTGTGCATAGTAGCTTGGTAATAATAGTGCGGTGTGAAAATGCCGTTAAAAGCATGCGAGTCTCCATAACAAAAATGAAAACCCGGTTATCGAACGTCGGAAGGCCTTAACGCAAGCGCTAAGTGTAAACTCCTATTCCTACGCCGGTACTAACCGGATCAGGTTCAAGGGTTTGCCTCGTCTTTCAACATTTTGGCATCTCAGGCTCTTATTAGAGCCACCCCTCAGGATGTTTTATTATTATAACCAGAGGCTATTCTAATAACCAGCATTGATGAAAGGTAAATAATGAATGATCCAATTAGTAGCCTCGTTCATACGCGTCATTTATTCTAAAATAACTTCGTTAATGTTCTTGAGGGTAGAGTTTAGACATGAGCAAAAAGACATTGCTTTTTTTATGCACGGGTAATGCTTGCCGAAGCC
>MDSY01122232.1_pt1 | contig 23406 bp, 1 predicted proteins | sample 811131 | NCBI WGS metagenome assembly MDSY01 (sample SAMN05326643, study PRJNA326480) | marine metagenome | isolation source: seawater | place: Atlantic Ocean: South West | collected 2010 | reverse complement strand
TTCATGGCCTTTGTTATGCCATCAGCACCATCAACATCGGCGTATTCTAGAATGGCACCTGTCGCCGCAGAAATGGCAATTCCCGCGGCGACAGTTGCTCCAATAGGTCCCGTTGTCGCCGCGAATGCCAATTTAGCACCGCCGGCAATCGCAGCGTATTTCAGAGCATTGTCGGCCGAGTCATCACCGGTGCTCATGCCGACCGAAGCTAAGAACGATTTTGTGGCTACTTCCTGTTCCTCTTGAAATGTCCCCGTACACATCTCCCACTTTTCCATGTTCCTTGCATGGCAAGAATCTCTTGCAGCCGAGCCTTTGCCCGAACACTGCGATTTCTGGGGTTCTGAGCCGCATTCTGCTTTTTGCTCTGCTTGACGCCTTTGCAATTCTAGGGTTGCTTGCACCCCGTCCATCGCCATACCCATACCCATGTCTTTTTTGTCGATAATGTGCTTGCAGTGTTTTTGCCAATCTGGCAAATCAACAATACGCGGTCTCGGATATGCAATGCCGAGACCGATTTCGCCTGCCATACCATCCCCGGCAATCAACCCCGAACCCATGACTGCACCTGCCATCCTGCCCCCACCCATTTTTTCTGTAAATTTACCCATTGGGAAATCCGCTTGTATTTGAAGAGAAACTGTTTCTTCGTCTACGTTTTGTGCAAAATTAAACAGGTTTCCCGAAGGTTTCCATTCCATGAGCTCAGTGATGTCGGGAATATCGTCAACAGCAATAGATATTTGAGCCCCCATCATCATACCCGATTGAATCCCGATCCCGCCGCCGCCGGCGCCCAACTGCGCGCCGACGGACCACCAACTACCCTGACCCATCGACCAACCACAGATAAATGCATCTTTTCCTGCAGTGGCATCATAATTGGTGCCGACATAAAGTCCAGTGTCTGTCCACGTTCCGCGTTTGTACTGCACGGCAATACCAGGGAAGACCGGGACGGTTATTACTACGCCGGTATCGTCGCGTTTCAGCAAACGCATTCGAAAAGCGGAACTTGGCCCCTCGAGATTCATAAAAGCAGACGCAAAACCATTTAAGTGCATGTCTATCCAGCCATCGCAAACGTCATTTGTGATGCCTTTTAATATAGCATCGTAGTTTGGAGGAATTTCCCCCAAAAACCAGTACGTGATTGCTTCAATGACGGCCCGAATCATGTGTTGTGCGCCTTTGTTACTGACTCTACCGTCAAGACAGTCCGATATGCAAGTTTGAGCAGTCGTGTCGGTAAATGCGGCGCCTTCAAAACTTTCGCACTCTGCACGACATTCGACGAGCATCATTTTGGTCTGTGTCGATTCTTTCATCTGTTGTGTGGAGCCTTCATTGATGAGTGGAAAGGCGAGGTTATTGGTGTCAATTGCCATGTTGGGAGGTTTCGTAATGCCTTTTGGCGCATAAGCTTTAACCCCGTTAAAAAATTCTCTTTGTGTTTTCGTCATCAGCGAAAACCAATGGTCCTGGTCGCTCGTGCCGGCTGTTTCTTTGACATTGGACTGGTTGTACAATTTTTCACCGACTGGAAAATTAAAATTATCAGAGAAATAAGTGATGTCGTCCGGTAGCCAACTGTGACGAAACACCAACTTATTGTGCTCGTCGGTTCCTCGTTCGGCGTTTAACACGCCGGTGCATGTTTCGAACATTTGAAGTGCTTTTCGCGCATCTACGATCTTGTAACCTGATAGAATCAAGGCCTTTGCGAAACTTGGATGCGCGAATATTTGTAGTTGCTCTTTCTCTTTCTGTATATTGACCGGCGAGCCAGATTCATAAGCATTGAACCAAGAATAGTCGTGCAAACTGCCAAAATCAATGGTGTCGTAGTCGGTGTCTTGATCATCTGCGAAGGATTCAATAGCTTCAGTGCTAATAGTCTTCTCTGCTATGTTAATTGTGCTACCCACAGCGTCTTCTTTGAAAGCCTCCCATAGCGTCTTGTATTCATAGTCGCTTTTTGTCTTTCCAATACCCTCAACCGTGTAACTAGTACCTTTCTGGGCATCCCAAAAACCTTTATTTTTTGCAACCTGGCTAAACATGCCATCATATAAACCCAAGCCATAACCATTGTGCCACTCACCGTCGCGCGTCGGGAATGCTTCGTTGGCCCATTCGTTGGGCGGCAATACCTCCGACGTTTCAAATTTAAAATTGCAGTCGACGTGTTTGCCGTTCGAATCAACCGCCGGACGGGCCGTAACACCACCGCAATCGATTCCTTTGATACGCTTCGCGTTTGTCGTTTCGGATATAGCTTTGTTCGCATAAATGGCCTGTGCGGTTAGAGAACGCTCCTCGTTCAGAACATCTTCGTCACTATGAGTCCAAAAAAACTTGTCCTCGAACCGATCCTGACTCTTGCGATCGTCGACCCACTTTTTCGACTGGACTTGAACGAGGATAGCACGCTCCAGTACTTTATTCAGTGTCATAAGATCCGAGAAATCCTGTACGTCCTCCGATCTTTTTGGGTTGTTGTAGGAACCAACCGTTTCGTCTAATCTGTCCCACGTACCGTCCTTACCGGTCAATGTTTGTATGCCAGCTTCAATTCGACCGTCAAGCTCTATCAACATGCTGATCAAATTATAATCCACTGCCACCTTTGTCGGGTCGAATGGCCATGGCGCTTTCCGGCCTGAACCAACACCCGCAGAATCATCCCCGTCGTCGCACCAACCCGGATGAGTCTGGACGTTGCCAATGGCGCACATTTCTCTCCCCGAAGTCCAGAACAAATCGTAGTCGGCTATACTTTTCGCCTTTTTAGCGTAACCTTGGCCGTAGAGCATTTCCTTACTGTTTGCAATGATGTCCATTAAACCGTGGTGTGATTTGCGACTTGCAGCATTGCCGGACGAACCAATGTGAGTGATGGCCCACCGCCAATTTTCCAGCTCTGTGGCAAGTGTGTGGCGCGAATATCTCATGCTAGTCTTCAACAAATCATGTTCGTCTTGGTTCGTTGTTCCGGACTTCGGGACGATCTCGTAGGTTTCATAATCTGAATCGGGGACCATAACCTCTGCATCACCTAAACAGCAGCCACACTTTTGATCTTGCACGCGTATATGGAATGCCAAAGCGCGTGGCATCTGATCCAACGCTTTAGCAAGATCGTCACCATTGCCATGCTCTGCGCGCATAATTGCTTCGTGAGCGTCCAGACAACGGTTCATGCATTCTTGCTTGTGATCTGCATTGTAAAGCGGATGTTTAACTTCCAAATGGAATGGATACTTTCCGTCTGGCAAATAGGCATAGTCCCGACAGTAGCCTTTTGTTATGATCGAGCCGGCGTGTGTGTTGGATATTTCGACGAGCGGTATGAAATCGGCGCCATTGTGTTTGCCCTTGAACGCCCAGTTTAGTTGATACTCTTCCTTGCGACACGTTTGTTTATTGTAAATGCCAGTCGATGTAATAGTACCAGTAGAATCTTTATAGTTTTCCCCTTTAATTCCATAAACGTTACCTGTGAAAGTTGCACTGGGATACCAAAGCACCGATCGAGAGCGTTCAAAACGATTGTGCTCGTACATGGAACCACTGCAGTACCAACAGCGGCACTCCATGTACGCACGGCATTTGCGACAATTTTGGATGAGTTGGTCCTCCCAACCCATTTTAGAATATGAATCGTAATTTCCCCACGAACTGCCGACCTTTTCGGATTCGTTGTTATAAAGATCCGGGTCAGGTTGAATTTTGCCGCCCCATTCCCTGGAATTCCAACTGTGACGACCATCGTAGTTTTCATATTTTGGGTCGACATATGCAAGATACTTCTCATTATCTTTATCAAGAGCATACCCATCGCTCGTAAAAATATCTTTTTGATAGACGCCTTCAACTTTGTACCACCAACCTTGCTGATTGACGGCGCAAAAATCAGCTGGCGTCGTCACAAGAGATTGTTGGCCACGCAAAAAGGGCGGACAATAGTTACACGAGTCGTCAGAAAGGGGAAACTTTCCGGTGACGTAATCGTTGGCTGCTCCTGTGTCTGCGGCGCCATTTCTACTGGTTTTGCTCAGGGCCACATATCTAACTGTAGTATCATATTCGTCCCTTCCATTGTAACTAACGCCGGGCGGCTTGTCCGGGTCGTCGCCGGTGTTTGTATTTTTGTATGGCAGGTTGTGTTTTTCGTGACATCTCTGCTGGAGGGGGATGTGCGCAGGATATTCGCTGAACCAGACAGCGGCCATCGCGTCGGCACGTTTTTTCAGTATTTCTCTTTCAATCTCGTACGTTTCTGGGTCGATACCTTCGAGGTGCAAGGTACTCGCGGCCTCTTCTCTGCCGGTCACGAATAGGTTTGTCATGCCGCAAGTTTTCATGTCGTCTCTATCGGCTTCGTTAAAAAGCATGTGGGGAATGACGATGTAGGCGTTGACGCTCGCATCCAAGTTAAAGTCCTTCAAAAACTTATAGAATGAATTATCCGCCGTTTCAGCAGAACAGCCGCCGGGACCAATCATGCAGTCTATAGATCTGCACGGTGCGTAAAAAACGGCTTCATCAAGTTCTGTTGTATTGGGAAACTTTCTCCAACTGTCGAGCGTGAATATTGCTTTCTTTGAAACCTTGTCGTACGCAATCATGTTGTGAGATTTGTCGTCCACATATGTGCGGTACGTTGTTGTTGCACTGTTAAAGACTGTCTCTCGCAACGTGTTCACGGCTGTTTCGATTCCCGTGTTGTCGTCAACATAATCCGAACCGGCAAAAAGTTTCGAGACTTGTCTAGCTATAAGTTCTTGTGCGCCTGTGAAACCGGGACTGTATTCATTCGTGTAACAATACCACGCGTGTTTAACGCGTAACTTGCGTTTATGCATGGCATAAAACGATGGCGATCCGTACGGGTGACGAAGTGCGTACATTGCGGTATCGCACATGTCCAAATCGACGAAAGTCACTTTCTCTGCTGTATTCTTGACCTTGTCTTCACGCTCTTCTGTATCGATTGTGTATTCCATTATGACGTCCCCTGCGCCTACTTTCAAATAGTTTGGACCATTTTTGTCTCTGTCTTGCCCGAAACTGTTCAACAGAAAATTATTTTTGTCTATGATGTGACCGGATCCAAGACACGACTCGTCGCTTGTCTGTAGACAAGATCTAGCACTTTGTAGCGCGATAAAGTTGTTATTCGCATTCGCTGTAATGGCGAATCCTGATAGTAAAATGAATGTAAGGCCTAACATATATGCGCGCTGTATCTCAATATTTATACTTTAAATTCATTAATGAATATAAAAAAATCTTATTCGCAACAAATGTGTATTAGTAAAAAATTATACTATAAAAGAAAGGACCGAGTGTTGTATATATTAATGAAGATGCATTTGACATTGTTGTTGACTCTAGTTCTGTTCTTGCCGGTACAGTCGATGTGGCCGTCGAATTATTTTGACAATAATGCGGATTCTGTGTATGCTACTGTATTTGACGAGGATAACATACTAAAGCACATCGGGAACAAAATAATGGCCAAGACGGCTGCGAAACTGTTTCTGGATCCAGGAAATCTTGGATTTCCGGAACGAACGAATACGACAGGTGTAAAAGACCCTGAAGCCACTGAAGACGAGGCCTTTAATGGCGGAGTCCACTGTGCTCATGGTAATGTATTTCTATCGTATCGGCGACCATTGTCTCACGAGCTGTCCGACGAAACAATCACGTTGAACGGAAACATGTTCACGACAACAGCTGGGCAACAAGGTAAGATGCTCAGTGCATATGAGAAGTACTTTGCCTTTTTATCTCTCTTATCTCAAATCCAGTCAGACATGTCCTTCCTGGAGGATATGGCATCTGCCATGCAAGACATCAAAGACAGCACACATCGTCAGACATGCTGGCCTAGCCACGGTTTTCATATGCACACGTCTTCGAATCCCGACGACCCTCCGTTTCATTTGGGCCCAATGTGCGATGCGAACGAGTACTTTTCGGTGGCCACGCATAGTTGTACGGCGTGTGGGGCGAACCTGCGGCCCGATTTTGCATCGATGTTGTCTTCGACAAAGTACGACAATATTCAGACATTGATTGTGTCGGAATGCGAGGGAGTCGAAATGTATTTCGAACGCATTAAGAAGACCATGTTCCCCAATTCAACGACAATAACTTGCGAGAAATTAGTGAACGATTTGGGTTGGTTTCAAATGAACGGTGGCGACGGTACGTCTACGGAAGACATTCCTTCTTCCGTCATTGAGTGTATCCACCTTCAGTGTGGATCTTCGGTCGACGATTTGTACGAAACCTGGCGGACGTCTATCGGGTGGAATTTTAGGGATTTGCACATTGGCAAATACCATCCCTTTGCACCGCTGGAATGTCGTGGCACATCAAACGTTCCGAACGGTTTCGAATCGCGTGGTGAGTGCAGTTTGTGCGGTTTCGCTGACGATGTTTGCATTAAAAAGGACGCCCAAACCCTTGGGACGGAAGCCGAACCTAAATATCGATGCCAACGCGAATATGCGAAAACCACATGGCTCGGTCTTCATCGCGTGAATCAATATGATTACACATACAATATGCCAGACTTTGATGGGGATAAACAGTATATCATTCACGATGAAAATATTGTTTTCGAAGGTCCTGATCAGAGTAACATCATGACCATGTCCTTGGAAGATCTCCGGCACGAGTACTGTTTTGAAATGAAATCAGATGGGATTTGCAAAACGTTGGCTATTCAATTTGAAGAGACCCCGGCATTGCTGAACGCGAGTATCTATGTGAGTGCGGGAAATCTTTCTGAGCCGTTTTACGAGTTTTATGCGAGTGCAGATTGCGTAGGTGATCCGCTGCCCGTGTACGACGGCATGCATCATCTGGCAACCAATACAGAGTACACGTTTCATAGATGTGAAAATGCGCTGACCCATCCATTTATGGTCGAGCCTTCTGGCGAAAAATCCAATTATTCTGGCATTACCAATACGTCGAGTCTTACACTTATCACAGGTGGCGAGGGTAGATTGTACGAGTGGGAATGTACATCGCACCCGTCTATGCAGGGGAAAATGGTGGCTAACGACGACGTTTCAAGACGTCGGTTATACGGGGACGCCACTGTGTCAGCTACGAAGTCGAAAACGCGTGCTGGTTATACTCTGGATGAGGCTCAGAAAGCAAAACCGGATTCGTATTTCAAAATGTCCAAAACGAACTTGAACATGGCGCGAATAAAACCAGCACCCGATATTTATAAAGACGAGTTTGATTTTTCGGAAAGTTCCGATGTATCGGATGTTTTGTTGAACAACACTACGAACGGCACGGAATACGTGTTTGATCTTGAACGGGCCTTTTCAAACGGTTGGGCCTATGGAGATCTATTACATGGTACTGAAATATTTGTAGACGAGTACGAAGACTTTTCAGTGTGTTACGAAGCTGTTCTCGAATCATATCCGGATGCAAATGGCGTAACGTACGACATTGATCGAGAAAGATGTTATGCGGAGTTTAATTCTGGCGCAAGGAACAAAAACGAGGTTTTTATCTCACAAAAATTCCCTGTCAAAAAAGAGGTTGAGTTTGCAACGATGCATTATCCGAAAGAGTGGGTATTTACACAGATGACGGACCCTCGGTGGATTTCAATGTCAACCATGGGCGAATCGCGAAGAAATGGTAGCAAATCCGTTCATAGTGATATGTGGAGTGGAAACTCAGACATCGTCGACCAAAAAATTACGTTTAAACAGGCGTTGTTTGCGAATAATGATACGGATCCCGACTTTGGTTTCATGTATGACTTTCTCTCGCGTGCAGAACTCGGTACAATCGTTTCTTGGAAATGGGCTTTGGAATTGTTAGACTCTGCTGCCGCCACGACAGATCCGTCAGTGACTCTGAACCCAAGAACGGTGCTCACCATCGGTGTCAATTATGAATTTAATGACATAAAAAAGTGGTCTTCCCTGCACGTCATTGAGCTTTCGGGAGGTGTGTCAAAATCAAAATGTTTGCACGGGTATATGAATAAAGGTATTGTAGAAGTACACGGCATAGCCGTCGTCCCTTTTACACAAGACAGTCCCCTGATTCAAGCAGATAAAAATGTCGAAACCCTTACAACGTCAACAGAAACGGACTCGAAAGGACATCCAGATCAAGTGTTTCAAGGATCTGTCAACGATTATTCAAACAAAGACGATTTTGGAATAGTTATGGCGTCTGTGACGAAATCAGATGGCTCTATATCTATGTGGGTCACAACATACGACGGAGTTCCTTTTGAAGTTAACGAAGACACGCCTGGATCCAGGTACGTTCCATTTCCAAAGAAGTGGTCCAAATACGCTGTAGACACAGACGATGCAGCAAAAGACTATTTGAGGATGGCTGTTGTGGCGGAAGAAGATCAAACAGTTTATATCTTTGACGGCGAAATCGACATATTGGAATCATTTCAAATTATTCGAGGCCAAGGCATTATATCGACGCCGTGCGGGCCAATGGGGTCTTGCAAAGAGACAGCATTGTACAAAACAGCTCCTGAAGCAGGCGATGGCGTAACGGCGATCGTCGAATCCATTCGAGATATCAAGTGGACCGCGGATAATCAACTGTTGGTCGCAACAAATAAAGACGTCTATTTGTACAAAACGAAACGGTCTGATCGTCCCATTACGGTTTGTCAGAATAAAAAGCGCCAACATGAAATTGATCAATTGGTTCCGCCAGGATTGCACTGGGAACTTTCGGACAAATGCACGATAGAACGGAAACATTGTGAAGCCGGGGCGTATCAAGACGAGTATGGTCAGAAGAGTTGTAAGCAATGTGAAGCTGGCAGGTTTCAGCCAAATAAAGGTCAACTGGCTTGCATAGAGTGTGTACCTGGTCAATTTCAACATTTCCCCGGAAGAACAGAATGCGAAGACTGCATGCCAGGGTTCTACTCGGAAAATAGCGGCTCGCCTGGCCTTGGACCAAAACAACACGATTCGATTATGTTGGACTACGTGTGTCAAAGTTGTCCGGTTGGTAAATTTTCGATGGAAAAGGGTGCGAACCGTTGTCTCAAATGTAAATCGGACAATTACTGTGATATTCGATCCCAGATTTTTCCTCATTCGGAATGTACCCCGGGTTCTTCCGAATGGGTCGAGCAGACGGATCATATCCACGAGTTCTGCTGTTCCACTTCGGGGTACAGTGAGGATAATTACGATGACGAAACCATGAGGCTGACCGGTTGGCGCAGTGCACGGCAAATCCACTGCATTGAGCGACACCCGATCAAAGTAATCAGACCTCCCGAGTTTTGTGGTTCGTTGACCGACAAAATATCTGCGGCGTTGGGCAGAACACCAGAATCGAGCATCTTAAACAAGGTATCTGATATTGACTTTGACGATGTCGACAATTTCCCCTGGGATTTGATTGCGTCCGCAATTAGTAGTGACGTGGAATATATGCTGTCTTTTGAAAACAATACAAACGCGACATTAGATGCATATAGTAATTATTCGGTCATGGTCGTCGAAAATGTGACCTTAGAACACGAAGAGTGCCTTCGCAATAGTGCAAATGCGAGTATCGATTACGTATTGGACGTTACTGACCAAGACAATGCCGTTCCGTTACCTTTTGGGGTAATGTACGACGATAATAGTACGGAAACGTCGACGTGTTTTGCTTCGCTTCGCGTTGAATCGCTGCACACCGAATTGAATGAATGCTGTCCGAATTTTGCCGATTCATCTCCAGAATTGTTCAAGTTGGACGGAACACTGGACGTTGTGCCGGGCGACGATCTTCATTGTATATCGATTTATTCGACAACAGATTTTGACTTTACAAAGTATTCGTCTCCAAACATGACCACCACGGAGTACATTGACGAAACGCCATTAGGCTGTTATGTGGCAAAGGACTTGGGTGGGGAGAATTTCCATCCTCTCCGAGAGGAGTTTTTCCAATGTTGTCCACAGGCTCGAGAAGACGTCATTGTCGAAAATTGGCAGTTGTGGGACTTTGTCACGTCCCAAATCCCAAGCGTGTCGTGTTACAGGGGTGTAGAAAATGAGGACGAATGCTTCTTGAAGTACGTTTATTTCAACGAATCGGCCGTGACCTTGAAACCAACGTACGAATATATGGACCCGCGTTACGAGACTTGTGGCGAAGCTAACTTGACATACATCGAGACAATCGTCGACGTGACTACCAATGAAGATTGCATCGAGGGATGGAATTTGACTGGTTATGAAAATCAGGAAATTGAATTCACAGACGACCCAGTGTGTTTCGAAGGCTGGAACGAAACGAACGGATATGTCAAATACGAAGCCATTTACGAAGGCACGTGCAGCGATATAGGATTTGAAGACGTACCGTGGGAGGAATGCTATGACGACCCACAAATTTGGAAATTTTACATTGACTCGAACATGTATGGCGAAGTCAGGTTTTCCACACCGACGTACGAGCCCAAGACATGCACGGTAACAACAAACGTGCCATATTTACAATGTGAAGAGTACCAATTTGAAGCCGAGACAGAAGAAATATGCATAGAGTTGAACTACGAACTGACCAACGACGAAATGGACGAACAATTCGAACAACAGACTTGCTCTGTCGAATTTCCGTGCATGTGCAAGCAAACCACGAATTGTTTCAGAATGAACACCGAGTGTTCATTCTCGAACCCTTGCATTTGCTCCAAATTAACGACAGATTGTGAGTATTATCCAATATACGGCGATAGAGAATGTCAGTGTGTGAGTCCTATAGAAGTGTCCGAACCGTCTGAATATATATTTACAAGCGAGCATAATCTCACTATTGGGTATGAACTCGCAAGTTTCTGGACGCCTGTGAATTATACTTATACGAATGGTGTCGTTCAGGGGGTGGTGATTTCAAAGGAAAAAACTTGGCACAATTTGTCCGCGTCAGACATTCCGATAGGTATATCGAGAAGCTCCGACACGTGGGATGGATACTACACGGAAGGTTATATTTACGAAGTGCGCTCACACGACGTAAAAGAAGTACTCATTGACATGAAAGGAGGTATCGATTACGAATCGACACGCGGCACGGACGAATTCAGGTACTGTCGTCATGAATACCTAGTCGAAAAAACAGAGATCGTAGACGACATGTTTGAAAGCCATTTGAATGCGTCGAACGCGTCTGTTCTTCGAAAGGTCAATGGTACGGAAGTAAAGACAAAAGTGACCGACGCCATTTACTGTAGTTCTTTCTTTCCCATCGCACGCCAGGCTCCCGATGGTAGTTGGACCTGTTCGTCTGTGCGCGAGTGTCCGTACTGGGAATATTGGCCCGGAACTATAAATGTGTACGGATTTGTCGAAACGGATCCTTGCATATGTAAAGGCAATAATGAGTACGGGGGATACTGTATTCCGGATCTCGAATCATTAGTCCCAAAAGTGGGCGAAGAATTTGCCACATTGTCACAGATTACACCAGAATACGATTACCAAATAGAATACGATTACCAAATATTTACATCCGGCAGTTGTGAATCGAGAGGTTATGCACAAATTGCTAACAAGGCTGAATGTGATGCCGCAACGGCGGCTTTGGGCAGAGTCGCCGGATATAACAGCGCCTACCAACCCAACACCAGGCCACGCTGCTTTACCTACGAGATAACCCCAACAAAAATTCACTACAATTCTGCCACTGATGTTTTAGAAACCGGTGATTTGAACATCGCTGGCGGGATCGTCTGCAAAAGTTCAACCTTCCCGAGTTTAGGGTTGTCCAATAAAGGAAACAAGGTGGCCACTGCCATTCCGGACCGCGTACAGACCTTTTCGTCTGATGGCACTCAAATAGGATCGGATATTTCTGTTCAAAACGCCGCCGCTGTCGTTCTGTCCTCGGGCGGCGCACAGATGGCATTACAGACCGCGACCAAACTACAACTCTACGAACTTACGTTGAGCGGCTCGATCCTCGAGGGCGAAATTCAAGGTACATTTAGTACAGGTGCGTCGTCAACACTTTTGGCGATATCTGACGATGGCCTCTCCGTCGTCGCTGCTTTTGACGACGCTGTCCGCGTGTACGAAAAGAAGTTTTCAGCATGGTCTCAACGCGGAACAGATTTGTCGTCTTCGGCACACGCCGACCACGTGGACATCTCCGCGGACGGTTCTGTAATCGTGTTTGCGTCTGGTTCATTCGTGCGCACGTACGCGTGGTCTGAAAATGATTGGCAGGTGCGCGGGGGTTCTATAAGTGGCGATCGCGTGTCCTTGTCGGGCGATGGCGGCCGTATTGCAGTATCCATCCCATCTACGAACACTGTGAAAACATACTCGTGGAGATCGACACGTTGGGTGCAAACGGGGAGCGACACATCTTCGGATACGTCAAACGGCATGATCATGTCTTCTGACAAAACGATCATGGCAACGTGTGGGTTGTCCAATATCGAATTGTATCAATTCAACATTGGCGAATGGCGTTTGATCCGTTCCGAAACCATAAGCGCAGACATATGCGCGTTGTCACCCGACGGATCTGTGTTGGCATACAGCGCAGGCGGCAACGTGCAGGTCATAGCCACGTCTTTGGAACAGGACAATTTCCTTTTGTCCGAGACTTGGGTCTCGGACGTAGACGAATACTTTAAGAACGCATCTTATCATAAATACAATCGGCCTTGTGGTGTGGGTTCCGTTAAAAAGGCCCTTTCCGAATACGACATGACCAACATATCGTGGTGGGAAGACGCGTACGAACGCGCATGCATGTGTGAAGCGGAACTGTGCAGTGGTTATGAGGCACACCGTATTTTGGTAGGTCTCAGCGAAAATTTGCCATCGTCACAGCTGTTGACAATGACATGTGCGTCTGACGGATGCATTTACGACCAAATTAATGCTGATCGATGGCAAGTAAAAGAGGATGAATTCGAAGACTGTACGTATGCTCGCAATGAAACGTGCGGCGTGTACTCGTTTGGTAGATATAACGACCAGATGCTGTACGAGCCCCTTCGAGGGTTCTACGACGAAGATGGCGGTATTAAAAGTGGCGTATTCAAATGTCCTTACACGAATGGCAACCGGCGCAATGACTTTGTGTTTGATGCGCTAAACTCTTCTTCGATCTACGTGAGAGATGGCGATTTCGACATTACTCCAAACGGCATGCCGGCATACTGTGCGTGTAAACGCGAGACTTGTCATTACGACCAGTACTGTTCTATTGAATTGGAAAGAGGCTTTTGTGGAAATACAAAGGGCGAAATTCATACAAAAGTGTTGGAAGCCAGCATTCTGCCGGAATGTACATTGCTTCCCGATGAGATTATAAGCGAGCGACTTGACAGATACATAAGTCAAGATACGTGCACATGTAACGATAAATTTTGCGACGCTGGCAGTTACTGCAGCGCAAACGGGTGTGTCGAATGCGTTTGCTCTGACAATCAGTACGAAGAGTTGTATGCAAGTACATTTTCTACTTGTAGAAATCTGACACCGTGTGACGTTGGCGAGTACGTGTCCAATGTACAGACTCGATATTCGGATCGCGAATGCTCGCTGTGCGAAGAAGGGGTCAATTATTCGCCATACGTCAATACACACACATGTGTTCCGTGTACAAAGTGTCTCGGACAAACGATCACCGGGTGTACATTGTCGACGGACACGGAATGCGGCCTTCCGTGTTTGCCCGACGAAGAAGAGTTTGACGGTGCGTGTGTGAAACGCTGTGTATCGAAAGAACATCGTGACATTACGGGAACGTGCGTGTTGTGCGAGCACGGGGCGTACTTTAACGGCCAAACCTGCCAAGATTGTCCAGATGGCCACTATACCAATAGACGTGGTCGTAGTAGTGTAAATAGACCTGTTCAAAGCATATGTTATCCACATGACCTATGTAATTCGGTCACGCACTTTTGGGCGGAGCCAGCGACGAGATCGTCTGCGGGTCGGTGCCAAATGCGGTACACAGGTAATTGTGCTATTCGCGTTGTGGGCGGTGCGAACACGGATGATACATGTCAAAACTTTAGAGATGTGGACGTCGATCACTTAGCGTCCATCCACGCCATTGAGATGAATTATACCGGCGAAATAAACGCAGACGCATATAATATTCAGCATCGCGAGACAATACGAATTATGGTGGAGATATTGGAGACGCATAATTACTACGAGCGCCCAAAAATCGGCGTTCTTAGAATAGTTTCGAGATATATGTACGCAAACAAATACAACGACATCACGGAACCGTACATTGACGTCACATTTGGTGAGGAAAAAATGCGAATATACACGCTGTTGGATTCTGTGTCCGTCGGCTTGTGGAATCTACAAACACCAGTGCAAATTGACCCGCCGGCAGAAAAAAATATATCGTCTATATTCTTTACCAAGAATGAAACGATCAATGTGAATGAAGGTCCATGGGAGTGTTCTAACATTCGAGGCTATATGTTTTTATGCTTACCGCGCGATGTGGAACCTCCTGTCATCACACTCAATGGAGATGCAGCCGTTTTTGTTACTACCGGTGATGGATATCAAGATGCGGGTGCTACCGCAACAGACAACGCCCACGGGAACGTGACACTGTGGATAAAGACAAACAGCACGGTGGATACAAACACTGCTGGCGAGTACCGTGTTATTTACAGCGTATACGACAGGGCAGGGAACGAAGCATCAAAAGAACGTATAGTCCGAATTGTATAATACATTAATTCTTAAAATTTCGTATTTATATTTCATTTATTGTATTTTAATTTGAGATTAAGATCATTTATTTATTGTTTGAAAAATGTGTAACATTTCGTTTCTTCACAATCAAGGAAGAATTTCTTTGCGTTTTCGAACATGTCTTTTCTGAAAACGTCATATTTAAAATTCCAGCCCGAAATGTCTCTGGAAAAATCGACAGCATTCATGAACATTTCTTGCATGTTATCTACGTTAGAGACATCCCAAGCTGACACATCGACATTGAAACCACGCCTGTCTTTGAATAAGCGTGACATGTCTTTTATTTTGGAAACATCCCAATTGGGCATGGTTCCCAAGCCTGAAAGTGCGGCCCAATTTGAACACTCGCCAAGATCAGGATCTTCTTCCAGACAGTCGTTGACCGATTTCCGGAGTTCGAACTGTTCTATGCTAGGCACGGACCCGCCGCGAATCGCGTGCCTGGGGCTGCACGTCGAAGGCGTTACGCCGAACGGATCTTTACAGAAACAACGTCTCCAATAACTGCAAGATCTCCTAGACTGTGTATATCTGTTGTAGTATAGATAATTTCCATACGGGTACCACCAACAACCTGCTGGTGTCCAACTGCTGCGGTGGCTCCACGGCATCCATGAGTATCTCGGCGTGGTATAGCCCCATGGTTTAATTGAATTTTGTGCGGTTTTACATTCACTTTGGCGAAGATATTGACCCCCTGGATCGTCCGTGCACCGACCCGAACTGCGCATGTAATAGCGAACGCATTCGAATCGGTCATTAAATGCGTTGGCACCAGTGAAGAAGTGGACATAATCTAGGCCGGATCTGTAAGACCAACCACTGATATCGTCTGTGAATCTCTTCGCGTTGTAAAACATTTGTTTCATGGTCGTGACCTTGGACACGTCCCAAGAGTTAATCAATCCGTTAAACTCTGAAGCACCAAAGAACATCTTATCCATATTCGTCGCAGAAGACGTTGTCCATGGCAAATTATGATTGAAGAACTCGCAACCGTAGAACATTTCGCTAAAGTTCTCTACAGCGGACACATCCCACTTGGCCAAGTTAACGTTGAAAGTTCTTTCGTTTTTGAAAAGACCCGACATATCCGTGATGGCAGAGGTGTCCCAATCTTCCATGGGAACCGACATTATGTTACTGCAATGGCCTTGCATATCTTCTTTGAGACAGTCTTGGACCAAAGAGTGAATTTTCGAATCGACGACTTTTGTGCTAATGACTTTATTCACAAGGCTATTGACCGCCAGCCATTTGGTAGCCCCAGAAAACATTGAGGTTACGTCTGTATTCTGCAAATCCCAGTTGACAAGATTACCGTCAAATAAGACATTATCCTTGAACATATTCGTCGCATCAGACACTGAAGTCATGTCCCATTTGTCGATGCCCTTGATGTTTACTGATCTCGCAAACATTCCTTCCATTGTCTGCACCGAAGACACGTCCCAGTCTCCCAAATCTCCGAATCCTAAACTCGGTACGGTTAACGTTTTGCACGCAAATAATTGTCCAGTGGCGGGTACACCAGTTGAATGTGTATTCCACCAGACACTTACGCCGTTATTGCTTGTGAAACATCCCACAGGGTAAGTGTTCCATTGTACCTCACCTCTAAAAGATCCTGGTATCTTTGCGGCGGCGGCGGCTACACATTCAGCTCTGGTTTCCGCGGGACTGTCGCAAGTCGTTACAAATTCCCAGGACACAGAACTGCTGAACAAATTCTTCATTGACGTGACAGAAGACACGTCCCATGTCGACATATCGAGCTTAAGTTTTTTGCAGACAGCGGGCTTTGCGTTTGCTGTCGGCGTTGCCTGATTATTCCACCGCAGCGTCTGTCCATCGTCTAGTCTCCAGCAATTGGGGGTGTTGGACCCATAGTCCCCAGACCCTGTAAACGCAATACTAGGAAATGCCGCTGCCGAAGCTGCACATTCATGGTAGTCGGCGATGGGTGTCATGCCATTCGACGCACACGTGCCAGATTGTACTATTTCGTAGTTCCGGTTTGCTCCTGCACTAAAGACGCGCCCAGCTAGTTGCAAGTCGGACAAATCGGTCACTTGACTGACGTCCCATGTGGATATGTCTCCATAAGGAGAAACGCCCTCAAAGTACAAATCCACGACTGTCTCAATGTCTCGAATGGGACATGCGTTAATCTCATGAATCAAATGAATATCGAGCGCCGGCGTAGAGTCTCTATCTTTGTTCTGCATCGACACCGTCGATTGGCCTGGAACATTAATTGTATCCAGCGTAAAGCACGGTTGTTTGTGCAGAGGTAACGACTTTTGTCTTTGGCACTCGGCTTTGTCTGTCCATGTATCGCAATCAATGTGATAGGCATCGACGCAGAATCCTAGGGTACAACCGTTCGCGACGGCATCGTAGGCGTAGTACCTGCATGTTGTCTTACTATTGTAAATCGCTCCATTAAAGACACTTGGATTCTGCAAACACTTGGCAAGACATTTGACCAGAGAGTTGTCGCTTGTTTGTATCTTCTTGACAACTTGGAACCCGTAAGCATTCTTCGTGGTCACGGAGTCTGGGGCAAATGTTGGGTATCCGGGCACGTGAATGTCTGACAGACAACCGTCACACGAAGTTACGTCAACTTTGCCGTTTGAATCTTGTATACATTGCAACTTGTCGATATAGGTATCGTCCAAAATATTGGCTATCTGAGTCGTTGGATGAATTTTCCATTTGGAGAGTGCTTGTTCAAACGTTGAACCTTTGAACATCTCGGTGGCGTCCGTTAATGCCGCTACCTGCCAATTTTTAATGTCACCATTGAATTGCGAGTGTGCAAACATTTGTTTGGCGTTGTTTAACGATGACACATCCCACTTTGATAAATCGCCATTGAACGTTGACCTTCTAAACATGTTTTCCATATTCCTAACCGAACTCGTATTCCATTCTGAAAGATCCAGTGTAAAATCACACAGCTCGAACGCGGCAGTCATAACTTCTACGTTTGATGTGTCCCACTTCGAAATGTCGCCGGTAAACGCATAGCATTCAAGCGTTTCCTGGGCAGCCACTCGTATTGCAAAAAGATTTTGCATATTGGTAATTTTTGATGTTTTCCATTTTGAAAGGACACCGAAAGGCGATTCCGGACAGTCGCCTGCCAACGAAGTGGAAAGACATTCGTGCAATGCGGCCTTGAAATCGGCGTCTGTTATAGCAAGACCGCACTCAGATGGTGGTCCGTCTAGCGGATGCTCGCATACATTGTTGGCTTGGAATGCTGTAGCTCCTTTGAACATGTTTTGTGTTTTCGTGTATCTTTGCGTGACTTGATACATCGGCGAATGAAAGGACGCAGCGCCTTCGAACATACTTGTGAGATCGAGAACTTTGTGCATGGTTGGCACTCCGTGGTTGAAATTCGAATTGTGATAGAACATCCGACTTGCATTTATAACTTTATCGAAATTCCATTCAGATATGTCTTGATCAAATGCGGATCGTTCAAACATACCAGAAACGTCCGTAGCGCTTTGCATGTCCCACAATGAAATGTCGCAGTTGAACAGCTGTGCATTGTTGAACATGTCTTTAAACGACCGCACAGATTGTGTTTTCCACTCGCTGATTTGGCCATCAAACTCGTCGGCATTCATGAACATTGCGGCCATGTCCATAACAGAACGAACGTCCCACTTGTTCAAGTTCTGATCAAACTCTGTTTTAACGTATGTTTCGACTCTAGTGTAAACATTTCTCTCCGTCACCGGGTCTCTCTCGCTCTCCAAAATGACTTTTGGCTGCCGGCCGCTGTAAAACATGCTCGACATATCTCGAACGGACGACACGTCCCAATTCGAGACATCTGCATTGAACGCTGTGCAATCGTAAAACATGCCCGACATGTCGACTGCCGAACTTGTTTTCCATTTCGAAAGGTCCGCGTTCATTTCTTTACGCCCTTTGAACAGGTTTTTCATATCTGTCACTTTTGTCACGTCCCACTCGGGCATAATGCCAAAATTCGATATTAACCCGTATATTTTGCAATTTCCGCCCACTGGATCTTCTGCAAGACATGCGTCCACGGCCACGAATATATCCGAGTCGTACATTTCCCGCGACGTTTTACTGGCGACAATGTTGCTTGAGAACGACTGAATTAAATTACCCATCCAATCCCCGTCGTAGTACAACTTGATAAATTTGGCAATTCTTAGAATAGCGTCGTCCGTTAACTGGAAATTTGGAGGTTTGGACGTCGTATCTGAATCGATGAAATAAGCCAGAGTGTTCAAATCAAAATGATGTTCGCCGGGGTCTGAGGCGCAAACCTCTGTAGGAGTAGATGCAATGCTCCACGAAGCGCAGTGTTTGAATTCACAACCGTCCGTTAAATTCAGATTGACGTCTTCGTATCCTTCTGTGCACATCATGTCCAAACATTCGGTCGCCGTGCACGACCCACATTCCCCGTGGAAAGATCCACCTGAGAATTTGGAACAGCATTTACCGCTATACGCATGCGGTACGTCTTCGTGCATCAATACAGCTTCTCCGCCTGTCGGAACTATTTCGTAACCAGAAAAGCACACGTCACAATACGATGGATTGTCTTTGGTGCAATTCCTTTCGGTCGTCATGATGCCATCTTCAAGGCATTGGCAGCGTTGGGTCTCGCAATCGAATGCGTTTCCATCTAAATTGAAACGACCGGGCGGGCAATCGTCACAACGAACATCTTCCAAATGAGTTCCGCCAAACGTTCTGAATTTCGTTTCGTCATTGCAACCGGCAAGGCCGTGTTCAACGCAGGAGGACCTCTCACTGCGTACGGACGAATAAGACTCGAAACTGAATAGTCCCATTTCTTCTACGGACACGTCAACACTTGCGGAATCACATTCCGACGCTTCTAAAGACGAACAGAAACACTGAGTGCGGTCCAGAATTTGTACATCTTCACCCAGACTTGTAAAGTAAACAGGGTCGTTAGGGTCGTTTTTGACACATACACCCCATCCAGAGGGAGCCGTACCAGAACAACCAGGTAATGGTTGATTTGACGATCTTTGGAAGCAAACGAGACTGTCGGCACAATGCGAATCTAAATCACAGTTACCCTCACATATGCCAATGTCTCCAAACAAATGCCCTTCGATTCCTTTGTTCACAAAATTTGGCTTGTAAGCAGTATTACTATTTTCAAAGCTGTCGTCATACCCATATGCTTTTGAATGCATCATATGGATTGATTTTGTCGAATCCAAAGCAGTGCATGCGTCGTTACATTTTTCCGAAGACAATAATCGATTACGAGCAGTAATGTCAAAGTAGGTGATGTGTGACCCTAACCCTACGAGAACACGTTGCTTGTTTGCATTAAGATGTGGCAAATAATTGTCCGATTGTCCAGCTGTTGGTCCATACTGTTTGAATCCGGAGGACTCTGCCATCTTTGTATGGATTTCGACGAATTGATAATTGGCATCTTCTACCATAGTACAATCGTTGATACCTATTGAAAGCGGGTGACAATAACACGCGTTTCCTGAACCCGGCGTCCACTTATACGATGCAAAGTGCTTTATTTTGTTCGTCGGAGCGAACGACCCCAAACCGTTGTTCTTTAATTCCTGCGCGCACAAGTAGGCGCAATCTTGTGCATCTCGGGCCGCTCTAGATGGGATCACTGACGAAGCGCTACCGCCACATTGCATTCCATGGCGAATGTATGCGACGTGCGCACACACACCGTTGGAATTGATGAAATCTTCTGTTTTATCCGAGCAAGTACCTTCATCTGTACCAGATGGGCACGGTTCGTAATTATTATCTTTGCACGTTCGGCTGGTATATTTCACAGGTTTTCCAGACGTGTCCACATCGTTCCTACAGCAACGCGCGCCACTATAGTATACGTGCATGCCTTCCGGACAAAATTGAATGTCGTTGGGTACTGGTATATTGTATGACGTCAGCGCAGGACATATTGTGTTTTCTTGATCTTGCACCAATACTCCTGTATCAAAGACGCACGTATTGACGGTATCCTTTTCGTTGATCAACTTGATGCGAAATTCAGACTCGTATTCGCCAGCAGGCACTGTTGTCATTGGATCTGTCTGAGTCACTGTTTTCGTGAGCGTCTTCTCAAAGATATCGCGAACATCCACAGTGTCCAATGTATTGCGGAAGAATCCGGGTGTACACTCGTGGCACAAAAGATCACGCGTTTTTGTTGGATAAAGAAGACCTTCCTGGCCCAAAGGACAATTTTCTGCCCATGGGGTGCACGACTCTGCTCCTGACAACGCAAAATGACGAGCAGGACAAACGTTGCAAAGCGGGTCTTGAACGCCCGAGAACCTTCCAGCAGGGCACTCCACACAACCCGGCTGAGCACCATCCGCGGTGCCCATAGCATACGTCACCCACTCACCAGCAATATTCGTATCGACACCCTCAACGTCGCAATTTGGATGCACTTTCATTGTGCAATAACACCTGCCGTCAGTCTGGTGGCCCTGCGCGTGATGCACAATGAAACCAGGATAAGCCCTGCACGCGTTTGCACATGCATCCGCTTGCAATATATCACGAGTCTTTGCTCTATTGACAAGTTCAATTCCAGGCAAATCTTGAATAAGAGGACAGGTCTCGACAATGTCAGAAAAGTCCTTCTCGTCATTCGGTACGTTTCGCCACGTCTGACCGCTATATTTAGGAATCAACGGGTCGAAACAATACGTGTGGAATGGATTCTTACACCATCCCGTCAACCTTCTGACATATGCAATGTCCGTGGCGGACATGTAACGGCCAGCGGCACAAGCTGTGCACTCAGTTGAGCCCGGCTCCGATGTCTGACTATCCGCGCAATACTTACATTCAGTCTGGCCAGTTTGGTCCTGATACGTGCCAGCACCACATTCAACACAGTTTGTCAAATCCATGCCAGTACTAGGTTGGAATTTACCCACAGGACACACCGTGCATCCTTCGGCGTCAAGCACGTCTGAATACGATCCAGGTGGACACGGGTAACATTCGCGATCGCGCACACCGCCTTCAATAAGAGAACACGTTGGCGTCTGGGCACGATTGTACAATTCAGACATTGTGTCAATACACTCAAAGTTTCTGTGGTCATTATCGGACAATATGCCACTCGCGTCCCAATCTGTTACTGCAAACGTCATGCGCTCGTGACACATGTCGTTTTTACACTCCCTATACAGCTTGTCGGATTCACCATACATGGAAAAAATACCAGAGCCACGGCAATTTCCATTCAAGTCTTCCGAACGGGCACACGACGGATAATAAGATCCAATGCATTGTTTGGTCTTTGGCTTGCAGTCTTCAGAGAGATCAGTAACTTCAGAATAATAACCATTCGGGCACGCTGCACAGCCACCGCCCAAGACTATTGTACCAGGACTTGACTCGCGCAAATACTCCGGGAACTCAAACTTTAAACTATACGCATTCCTTTGCGCGTTACCATCAAAGTCGAATCTCACATCTTTCTGCTTATTGTATTGACGCAAAACCGTGTACGACATCACAGTCTGATGTACAAACTTGTGACCGCGCGAACAGCCGTTCATTTTCTTGCATTCACGAATACCCGCAGTATCCGAATACGTTCCTTCGTTGTACAAACACGGAGAACATTCAATATGTTCCGTTGCGGCATAGTCAGGCGACATCAGCTTGAAACGATCCAAGTCTGTTGGCTCGTATCCTTCTTTGCATGTATTACAAAAGACTTGGCCGGGCGTAGACCAACGGCCAGAGTTGTAGCTCGATCTTCCATCACCGATAATACTGCCACATGTAACATCCGCCAACGCATCGTCGCACGAATATACCGCCAGCGGCAAATGTCCACCAAAAATTGGGTTGACGTAGGATTCCTCCTCACCGTCACCACATCGACCCCTCAATTCGCACCTATAATGAAAGCCTTCCGTCACCAGATCTTCGACATAACGTTTAAAATCTCCAGTATTATAAGTGGACTGGCCAGTCCTAATACAATACTCATCATAATTGTCAGAGGCGCCGAACGACTTGCCACACGGACCAACTGCATATTCCCCATGGTACACCCTGGAATTGGCGGTGGAGTGTATGTTATAATTGTTCAACGAAACCTTGTCATAATGATCCGTTGAGTGGAGGAATTGCGTGCACGTTCCTTTTGTTTTCTCTTCGTTCAAATATTGACAGTAGGAGTTCACGCACATTATGTCGCCGCATACATTCACGAACTTTGGTTTGGCATATTCGTACGTTTTTTCCGCGTCGTACTCACCCTGGAAAGAAACTTGTGGGCAACCGTTGTATGTGGCCCCATTATACAAACTATCCGGATAAGATGCCGACCATTTCTTTGGACCGGGGTTAGTCTTCGTTTTTATCTGACCTGACGCCGGATAACATTCCGTGTATTCGTTGTTCATGTAAGCTTCATATTTTCTCACTTTCTCTGAGGCTGGATCATACAGATACTCGACATGCGCGTTGTCCATGTCTAAATTACCATGCCATGTATCGCCCCTAGGATCCACAGGGTGCGTATATACGCGCAAATTGTTATATTGAAAATTCGCGCGCAGGG